>Ga0079226_10000436_pt1 | contig 29059 bp, 22 predicted proteins | sample Poulit2014_FD_76345 | JGI IMG/M metagenome (GOLD analysis project Ga0079226, IMG submission 76345) | Agricultural soil microbial communities from Georgia to study Nitrogen management - Poultry litter 2014 | ecosystem: Environmental > Terrestrial > Soil > Agricultural land | place: USA: Georgia...
CCTAACGAAGCGTTTGCGCAATTTATAGAAGGGGTGGCCTAGGCCACCCCTTCTATAAATCCCAGGAAATCCTTATATAGTGGTTTCACCAAGAGCGTTGCACTTATTATTGCAATTTAAGTAGTAAAATTAATCATAAAAATCCCGAGAAATATGTAGACGATGTTCTTAAAAATGCATCCGCTTTTCATGAACATATTCAGCTCATTTAATTCGTCTTTAAGAATCAGTATAAAAGAAAGTAGAAAAAAGTTCATGGATGAAATTTTTAAATAGTGAAGAAAATGGGATTTTGACAACGTAATGAGTTTGAAAGCTTAATTTTGAAACTAATGTGTGTTCAAAATTAATAAACCTTCATTATTATAGGTTAGTATTTTTCATGCAACTACGTTTCAATATATGCGTTTTTATTTTTTAAGATTGGCTAAATAAAAAACGGTTTCATTTTTCTGAAAAATTACAATTTACTGATTGACTTAATTGTTTTATTGTCTTACAATAAAACTTAATAATTTATAAAATCTAATTTTAATAAATATTCAAGTACTTTTTAGACTACGGGTAAATAAATGAAGGAGGAAAAAGTGTGAAAAAGCATGGAGGAGAAGCAATAGTAGATGTAATGAAACAAGAAGGTGTAACAAACATATTTGGAGTGCCAGGTGAAAGTTACTTGAACGTGCTAGATGCTATTTATGAAGAATCAAATCTAAATTTTATTTCAGCTCGTCAAGAAGGCGGAGCATCTTTTATGGCAGAAGCTTATGCAAAAGCGACGGGTAAAGTTGGAGTTTGTACAGCGACGAGAGGACCTGGAGCTACAAATTTATCAGTTGGTTTACATACAGCTTTTCAAGATTCTACGCCGATAGTTGCATTAATTGGGCAAGTGGAAAAAAAATTTAAAGATCGAGAAGCGTTTCAAGAAGTAGAATTTTCTTCTTACTTTAGTCATTTATGTAAGTGGGCTGTGGAAATAAACGATGCAAAACGTATTCCAGAACTTTTACATCGAGCTTTTCATGTAGCGCGTTCTGGAAGGCCTGGGCCGGTTGTTGTCTCACTGCCTGAAGATATGCAAGACGAGATTGTTTCAGAAAATAATTATGCGCCTATTAAAGTAAATCCTCCAAGACCAAATAAAGAGTCTGTAAAAGAGATTATCACAGAGGTAAAACAAGCAAAACAACCTGTTATTATTGCAGGCGGTGGCATCATTTTATCAAAAGCCACTTCTAACCTTGTACAATTATCTGAAACTCTTAAAATACCTGTCGCAACAGCTTTTAGAAGGTTTCATGCGTTTCCCAATCAGCATGAGAATTACATTGGAGCTTTAGGATTAGGAGCGAGAAAGGCTTTACAGGAGTATATTCAAAATAGTGATGTTGTGTTAGCTCTTGGTACGAAGTTTTCTCAGATGACTACGGCGGATTACTCGTTGCTAGATCCTCAAAGCAAGTTGATTCATATTGATATTTCATCAGATGTTATAGGAAAAGTTTATAAACCATATTTATCTGTCGTGTCGGATGTTAATGAGTTTTTAAAAGACATGCTAGTAGAAGTCCAGCCCGAAGAAGATGTAGAAAAAATTAAAAAATTAGAAGAAGCAAACAAAGAATATGTTACATTTGCGACCCCTAAAAATGTAAAAACAAAAGAAGATGGTTTTGCAGATATTAAAAAAGTGATTCAAGATTTACAAGATACTCTTCCTAAAGATGCAATTATTACAAGTGATGCTGGAAACTTTTTTTCTTGGATTTCTCGATACTATCGTTATGAAGATGATGAGATCTATTTAGGGCCAACTTCAGGAGCGATGGGTTATGGACTACCTTCTGCTATCGGGGCACAAACAGCAGCACCTGAAAAAACAGTTGTTTCGATCTCTGGAGATGGAGGGTTTATGATGACGGTACAAGAATTTGAAACCGCAGTCAGGTATAATAAACCAATTATTAGTCTCGTTATTAATAATAATAAATATGGAACAATACGTTCTCATCAAGAAAAGAAATTTCCTGAAAGAGTCATTGGTACGAATTTAACCAATCCAGACTTTGCAGAGTTAGCAAGAAATTTTGGTGGTAATGGAATGAAAGTTGATAACAATCAAGATTTTATGAAAGCGCTACAAGAAGCGATGAATCAGCAACAACCGACTTTAATTGAAATAGCAGTTAACCCAGAAATATTATCAGCAAATCAAGATCAATAAATTATCGAAAGGAAGGATACAATGCTTTATATAAATGGTGAGTGGAAGACAACTAAAGAGCAACTTGATGTTATAAATCCTAGTACAGGGGAAGTTATTGATACAGTATCTAAAAGTGGAAAGGACGAAGCGAATAATGCAGTAAAAGCTGCGAAAGATAACATTAAAATGTGGTCTAAAAAAACAGCAAAAGAGCGGTATAATTTTCTTAATAAAGCAGCAGCAGTTCTAAAAGAAAGAACAGATAATATTGCAGAAGTTATAACAAAAGAAATGGGGAAGCCTTTACAAGAGTCTAAAGGTGAAATTTCTTTAGCAGTTGACTATTTAGAATGGTACGCAGAAGAAGGAAGAAGAATTTATGGCGAAACCATTCCTGCTTCTTCCGAACATAAACGTTTAATGATACAAAAGCAACCTGTAGGAGTAGTCGGTGCTATCACCCCTTGGAATTTTCCTATTGCTATGATTACAAGAAAAATAGCACCAGCATTAGCTGCTGGCTGCACGGTAATATTAAAGCCTGCATCAGCTACTCCTTTAACTGCTGTAGAAGTTTTTAAAGCTTTCCATGACGCAGGTATACCAAACGGAGTGGTGAATCTATTACATGGTTCTGCAAGGGAAATTACTCAAGTTCTCATGGACTCTTCAGATGTCAGAAAGATTACGTTTACTGGTTCTACGGAAGTAGGAAAGCAATTGATGAAGCAATCCGCTGATACAATGAAAAAAATCTCCATGGAACTAGGAGGTCACGCTCCTTTTCTTGTTTTCCAAGATGCGGATTTGGAAAAAGCTACAGATGGAGCTATTGCAAGTAAATTTAGAAATGCTGGTCAAACTTGTGTATGCGCGAATAGAATGTATGTTCATGAAGATATTGCAGATGAATTCTCTGCTTTATTAGCTAAAAAAATTAAAAATCTTAAAATAGGAGACGGAAATGAAAAACAAGTCGAAATTGGTCCTTTGATTGATAATAATGCAGTAGAAAAAGCTTTTGACCATGTGGAAGATGCGAAGAGCAAAGGGGCAAAAGTAATAGCTGGGGGAAATAAATTGACAGAAGGTAAATATAGAAATGGATTCTTCTTTGAACCTACTTTGTTGAAAAATGCAACGGAAGAAATGAAAATTTCTCATGAAGAAACCTTTGGCCCAGTAGCTCCTATTTTTTCTTTCAAAACGGAAGAAGAAGCTATTAAAAAAGCAAATAATACACCTTATGGATTAGCATCTTACATGTATACGAAAGATGGGTCCCGGATGTTTAGAATAAGTGAAGCTTTAGAATACGGTATTGTTGGTGTGAATGATCCACTTCCGACTGTTGCACAGGCACCATTTGGAGGGGTGAAAGAATCTGGGTTAGGACGTGAAGGAGGGCGTCAAGGAATAGAGGACTTTTTAGAAGAAAAATTTGTTTCAATTCAACTAGATGATTAAAGTAAACGTCAATAAATATTTAAACTAAAATATGAAAGAAGGATTCCATGCAAAGGAAAAATACATCATACGGCGACGAGGGATTTAGTGAGTTTATCAAAATGGCTTTTCGAAGACATTTAGGACATGATGAAAGTGATTATGAAAAACCTGTAATCGGCATATGTAATACGTTTAGTGAAGTTAATCGTTGTCATAATCATGTTCAACCAATGGTGGCAGCAATCAAAGAAGGGATTACTTTAGCTGGTGGAACGCCCCTAGAATTTCCAACCATATCCTTAGGAGAAATGTTTACGAGTCCTACGACTATGCTTTATCGTAATTTAGCAGCTATGGATACCGAAGAAATGATTGCTGCACAACCTATCGATGGAACTGTGATGATTAGTGGATGCGATAAGATGGCTCCTGCTCAACTAATGGGAGCCGCGAGTGCGGATAAGCCTGCAGTTTTATTTTCAGGCGGTCCAATGAACAACGGGGAGTATAAAGGACAAACATTGGGTGCGTGTTCTGATTGTCGGTATTTTTGGCAGGAATACAAGGCAGGCACTGTAGATGAAACAGAGATAAGTGAAATAAACAAACAACTCGCTCCTACGCCTGGACATTGTATGGTTATGGGATCTGCGAGTACAATTGCGTCGTGTGCAGAAGCACTAGGTATGATGATGCCAGGGGGAGCAGCTGCCCCGGCTACATACAATGAACGAATGCATATGGCAAGAGAAACTGGAAAAGCAATTGTAGAGCTAGTAAAAAATGATATAAAACCATCAGATATAATGACAAAAAAAGCTTTTGAAAATGCCGTGAAAACATTAATGGCGATAGGGGGTTCGACTAATTCCGTTATTCATTTAACAGCTATTGCTAAACGACTGAACATCGAATTAGATTTGGATGTGTTTGAAAAACTGAGTCAGAATACACCTTTTATAGCTAATTTACGGCCTGCTGGAAAGTATCAAATGCAAGATTTATATCACGCTGGTGGAATTCCGGCAGTATTAAAAGAATTGGAAGGTTTGCTTCATACAAAAGAAATTACTGTATCAGGAAAAACATTAGGGGAAAATATAGCAGATATTGAAGTCGATGACGTATATAGAGATATCATTAAAACAGTTGATGCGCCTTTGCACGAAGACGGTGGAATAGCAGTATTAAAAGGGAATTTAGCGCCAAACGGTTCCATCATCAAGCCGAAAGCTATCATTAACCAACAATTGAGCAAACATAGAGGACGAGCTGTTGTTTTTACTTCTACAGAAGACATGGAGGAAAAATTAAAAGATCCTCATTTAGAGGTGGACGAGAATAGTGTGCTTGTCTTACAAAACACAGGGCCAGTAGGTGGGCCTGGAATGCCAGAAGCGGGTATGATTCCAATACCTGAGAAGTTGCTAAAGCAAGGTGTACGAGATATGGTACGTATATCAGATTGTCGTATGAGTGGTACTGCATTTGGAACTGTTGTATTGCATGCTTCTCCTGAAGCTGCCGTTGGAGGAAACATTGGCTTAATTAATGATGGTGACTGGATAGAACTAGATGTAGAAAATAGAAAGTTACATCTAGAAGTGACTGATGAAGAATTGAATAAGCGTCGAAAGGATTGGGAATCTCCATTAAAAGAAAATCGTGGATATACATGGATGTACCAAAAACATGTGCTGCAAGCTGATCAAGGATGTGACTTTGATTTTATGTTGCCTTAAACAATAAAGAATTTTTAAATTTTAAATAAAATGTATACGCTTTCTATAGAGCGTTATAAGAAAATGGAGGAAATGCTAATGATGAAAGTTTCTGTTACAACAAATAAGTTTCATTTAGAAGAAAGAGATCTTCAACAATTATGTCAGTTGGGAGTAGATTGCATAGATTTTGGTAACGGTTCTGATTTTCCGGGAGTAAAGGAACAAGGATTTCCTGATTTAGATGAAATAATTAAAAAGAAAAAAGAAATACGTTCGTGGGGAATGGATATAAATAGGGTGACCTTGCCAAATATTACACAAAAATACATGAAAAAAGAAGAAGAAAGTGAGAAAGAATTAGAAAACTCTTTAAATTCTGTAAAGGTTTTTTCAGAAGCGGGAATAAATTTGGTTCGACAAAGATTTGAAGGAGACACGTTTCAAAATAAGACAGAAGATTATAAAGCTATTCAACGAGGAGGTGCTTTAGCAAGAGGTGAAAGTTTGGGGTTAAACAAAAAAAAATTTACTTCACCTTCTAAAGAAGAATTAGATTCCTGGTGGAGTCGATTTCAAGATGCATACAGAAAGCTTGTTCCATTGACTCAGGATTTAGGGGTTAAGTTAGCTATGCACCCTTCTGACACCCCCAATCATGATACACCGTTTGGAGGTTTAGGATTTCACAGAATTATTGATGATTTTCCTAATTCTAATGTAGGTTATGTTTATTGCGTTGGGACCAGAGCTGAAGAGGGAGGGAGCTCTCTTGTTTTGGATGAGATAAATCATTATGGAAGAAAAGGGAGAATTTTTTTAGTCCATTTTCGAAATGTTAGAGGAAGTCTTCCAACCGCAGGAGCTTTTGAAGAAGCCTTGTTAGATGATGGTGACATGAATATGTTTAAAATTTTATGGGAATTGAAAAAAGTAGGCTATGAAGGATGTATCAACCCAGATCATGTTCCAAGTTTACTCGGAGATAACCCTGATTTAAATAAAAGTTGGGCCAATTCAAATATAGGTTGGAGTTATGGAAGTATGGGGTTTGCACACTCAATCGGTTATATAAAAGCTTTGTTAGCAGCTTTAGCGGAATTTGAAGGTAAATAATTAAGAAAAACACAGTACTAGTTCAGTATATGTTTATAATTTCAAAAGTATGTATAATGTTTATAAAGAATTTAAAAAATATGATTTGCTCTAGTTATTATTGTAAATATAAACTCGTAGAGAAAATACTAATGGTATCCCCTGATTCTTTATTACGGTATATTATATAAATATCTTTTGTTCAATCTCTAGTGCTTTTAAATTCAATTAACGTCAAAAAAGAGTGATTAGGCTTTGGAGGTTTATATATGGAGAGAAACTATATTAATATTTATTCTGGCTTGTTCTTTTTTATATTCTCAATAGTCATTTTTATCCAAGTGAATGATATAGAGGCTTTAACTGATGATTTAATAGGTTCTGATTTCCTTCCAAAAGTTACTTCAATATTAATAGCTATAACGAGTGTATTTATATTTATAAGTGGTTTATCTAATAAGAAAGAGCAGTTAGAAGAAAGTGAAAGTAAATCCAATAAACATGAAAGTGATCGAAACGATAAAAAAGATTACTTATTAGTTCTATACTCTATAATATTAATGTTACTTTATGTTGTTTTAGTTTCAACTATAGGTTTTTTAATTACAACAAGCAGTTATATGTTTATTCAAATGCTACTTTTTTCTAGTGTGAATAAAAAGAATATTCTAATATATCTTGCTGTTTCAATCATATCTACGTTAATTATTTATTATATATTTAGAAATGTATTCTATGTAATGATTCCAGCAGGAATATTAGGTTAAGGGGGGATGTTAGATATGTTACTTGAAGGGTTTTATTCAATTCTTAACTTTGACACACTGCTATTAATTGTAATTGCAGTGGCTTTAGGGCTTGTTTTTGGATCGATACCTGGTCTGACTGCGACCATGGCAATCGCTATTGGACTACCTATTACTTATGGGATGGATCCAATAGTAGGAATGTCGTTTTTAATGGGATTATATATTGGCGGGGTTTCTGGAGGGCTAATTCCAGCTATATTACTTAAACTGCCCGGTACTCCTTCTTCAATTGCAACTACGTTTGATGGTTATCCCATGGCTCAAAATGGGGAACCGGGGAAGGCTTTTTCGTTTTCTATTATATCTTCTTTATTTGGAGGATTGATTAGCGTTGCGGCTTTAATAATGATTGCTCCACCTTTAGGTAAAATAGCATTAGAATTTGGCCCATTTGAATTCTTTGCGATTGTTGTTTTCTCTTTAACTTTAATATCGAGTCTTACTGGTGATTCAATGGCTAAAGGAATTATGTCAGGTTTATTAGGGATGTTATTTGCAATGGTAGGAACCGCTCCAATTGATGCGTTTCCAAGATTTACGTTTGGTTTTAGCTCGTTAGATGCTGGTTTTGATATGCTCCCTGTGCTTATTGGCTTGTTTGGGGTTTCAGAAGTTTTAGTACAATTAGAAAATAAGAGTAAAAATAAATTAAAAAGTCCTAAGAATTCTCAGAAAATTAGTTATAAAGTAGGTTTAAAAGAATATTTAAAAGAAAAGTGGAATTTTTTAAGATCAACTGCTATAGGTATTGGTATTGGAATATTACCAGGGATAGGAGCAGGTACTGCAAACATTGTATCTTATGCCACCAGTAAAAACTTGTCGAAAAATCCTGAAAAATATGGAAAAGGTACAGCAAGTGGAATTGTTGCTTCAGAAGCTGCAAATAATTCTGCTGTAGGTGGAGCACTAGTTCCTTTGATTTCTTTAGGTATCCCAGGAGATACTTCAACAGCTTTACTTTTAGGAGGGTTAATCTTACATGGCTTTAATCCTGGGCCCATGTTAATTGAAAATAATGGCGAAATAGTTTACGCCATATTTGCGGCTTTAATAATAGCAAATATTTTAATGGGATTGTTTTTATTTTTTGGAATGAAAGGATTTATACGTTTATTGAGCATACCACAACCAATTCTTTTGCCAATTATAATTGCTTTGTGTGTTGTAGGAGCTTTTGGAGTGAATAATAGAATATTTGATGTAGGAGCCTTGTTTTTCTTTGGATTAATAGGCTATCTAATGATAAAAGGAAATTTCCCATTAACTCCAATTATACTAGGATTCATTCTAGGCCCAATCTTAGAGGAAAATTTACGTAGAGGATTAATGATGTCTGATGGTGATTTTACCCCATTCTTTACAGAACCTATATCAGCTGTGTTTTTACTATTAGCATTATTATCTGTAGTATTTACAATATTTAATAATAAAAGAAAGAAAAAAAATTAAGTTAATACTAAAGGAGGAAGTGAAGTGAAAAGCAAAGTTAATTTTATGTATAAGTTTTTAGCAGCTACCCTATTGATATTATTCATAAGTGCATGTTCAGGTGGAGGTAGCACAGATAAAAAAGGAGGAGAAAACGATTACCCAAATAAGCCAATTGAAATAGTAGTGCCTGTAGGAGCTGGAGGAGACACTGATGTAAATTCAAGAATAACAGCTAAATATTTAGAAGAAGAATTAGATCAAAATATAGTAGTATCTAACGTAGAAGGATCCGGTGGTTCAACTGGTATAAAAGAAGCCTTATCTAAAGAGCCAGATGGATATTCTGCTTTTACTTATCATAACGCTATGACTGTAAATGAAATATATGGTTTGGCTGATTACACTTATGAAGATTTTAAATACGCAGGAAGTGTAATAACCGATAAATCAAACACTTTTATTGTCTCACAAGACGCCCCTTTTGATGATCTTGAATCATTAGTTGAATATGCGAAAGAACATCCGGGAGAAGTAGATTTTGCAACTGAGGTTGGTTCTATGACTCATTTACAATTAAAAGAATTCGAACAAAAAACGAATACCGAGTTTAATTTGGTTGATGCTGGAGGTGCGTCAGAGAAATTAAATGGACTATTGGGGGGGAGAGTAGATGTTGTTCCGACTTCTCTTGGCTTAGTTCAAGATGAGCTAGAATCAGGGGATTTTGAATCTCTAGGTGTAATGGCTGATGAAAGGTTAGATGGTGCTCCTGACGTAGAAACTTTTGAAGAACAAGGGGTTGACATGAAAGTTGACAAGTTATTTTATTGGGCATTTGACCCTGAGACCCCTGACGAAGTCGTAGATAAATTTTCGGAAGCCCTTGAAAATGTAGTAGAAAATGAATCTTTTCAGGAAGAGGTAGAGGATAATTGGTTAGACCCGATATATCTAGATTCAGAAGAAACAAAAGAAAAACTTAAGGAAATTACCGACCATGATCAAGATGTATATGATAAAATAGATGAGGATGAAATTGAAGAAGAACAAAATGATGAACAATAATGTCTTAAAGAAAGTTGTTATAAGAACAAAATTTTTAAAATAGTAACTTGACATGAAATGAGATTTGTAGACATGATTTCTGAGTAATGAAGGAGAATATGAAAAGGTTTGTGTGAGCGTAACTCTTGAAAATAAAGATCTTCATCAAAAAGAGAAGCCTTTTTTGTTGAATAAAGTAACACCAACTACTCGTAGAAAAAGAGCTCTTATCTATGAATTTGTTACTATAGATTTAATCGAAGCACTAGCCCAAAAGCAAAATCTAAATGATGTTTTCATTATCATTTAGAAGCAGGTGTTAATCCACTATTGAAAAATGAACTGATTGTTTTTTGGGGACGTTGAACCTTACCACCGTGAAGGGTCCATTCAGGTAATTCACGCTAAGGTTTTTATAATCATACGTTTAAAATCGAATATGGAGCTCTTCATATTCCGGTCCCTCGTGACCGGAATAGTATAGTTTCATTTCCAAATCATCGAAGCATATAAGCGTTCAAATGACACTTTGGAATAATTTGTTATCCATCTTTATAAGAATGGCATTATAACAAGTGAAATCGGTCATTTAATGGAGAGTAAATATGGACATCTCTATTGAATTGAAAAGAATCTCTAACTAATTTCACTCTCCTTGAAGTGAAAGATGTAACAGCCCTGCAAGAACGTAAGTTTAAAAAGCGGGGCGTGTATCTATTTGGATACCATTCATACTCCCATTCGATGTCAAACATTTGAAAAAGAGGCTGCCTACATTACTATAGGTTTACAGAAAAAGGAATCAAAGAAGTTCTAGATTTTACTATTACACCTACCTTATAATATCGTAAAGAAAGTGCGCGTTAATAATCGTAGGTTTGTTCTATATAAATTCAAGCGTGCTTATCAAGCGGGTAAATGTGATTGTACCATTGAAGCTGTATAAAGTTTAAAGAAAGCTGGACAAAAATGTATATATGTCGTCTATCCCTTCTATCAAAATGAACAGTTACTCATGTTTTATAAATTCCTGTGTCCATTCATCGTAGTATCTACTCTATAAATCTGATTGAAGTGTTTAATGAAAATTTAAGTGATATACAAATCAAAGTACAGTTCACAATTTAGATACCTTAGAGGGGTTTCTAGTTAGGCTTTTCTTAGGTTATAATTATAAGTTTAGTGGTTAAATGCTGTAGCAGGTTTGAGCAAGCCAAATCAAGACTGATTCATTTGTTTGAAAAACAAATAATTATTACGTTATGTTCATTCATATAAAATTTAGGCCATTACCTAAGATTATTGACTCCACCAATAAAGCGACTTGAAAAGATATTATAAATTAATAAGAGAAAATTGCTTAAAAACGACCAGAGAAAGTCATAAAGATTTTACTGATTGGACATTTATATTTAATTTGCTCTCTTATCACAAATAAATAAGTAATAAAAAGAATAATTTAAGGAGATAATCACGTTGCAAAAATTAAGTGTAAATACAATTAATAAAAGTACACTATCGCAACAAGTTTTAGATGAATTTGTATTTTTATTAATGAACAATAAATTGAAGCCTGGGGACAAGCTACCATCAGAAATGGACATGATGAAAGATTTTGGTATTAGCCGCCCAGTATTGAGAGAAACATTAAGTTCTATGGAAACTTTAGGAATTATTAAAAGAAAACCTAAAGGAGGAACTTATATCACCGATAGTATAGGAAATGGACCATTTGAAGCTATGTTGGCGTTATTTATAAATGATGTTTCTGCAATACTGGAAGCAAGAATGACATTAGAACTAGGGTTGGTTACTATTGCTGCAGAAAAAATAACTGCTAACCATCTAAATCAATTAAAAACTACAATAGACAGTATAAAGTCAAATAAAAATAGTAATTATGGCCACCGAGATAAAGAGTTTCATCGAATAATTGCTCAGAGTGTCAGTAACCCTTTAGTTGATGGGATGATCCATTCTTTGTTAATTTCTCACGAAAAAACAGACAATCTTATTCAATACAGAGAGCCAGACTTAACTGTAGAACATCATACGAAAATTTACGAAGCTTTAAAAGAAAGAAATTCTGTAAAAGCTTTTGAAGCTATGTATGAACATTTAAGTTATGTTCGGAATAAAATTTTATCAAATGAAGCACTTTCTCCTAATGGAGGGCATAATGAAAAATAGATGAAGAATGTAACGTTAAGTTTGAGAAACTAAAAGGAATTGACGCTGGTAAGATTAAAGAGCTAAAATACTTCCACACCATGCGGATATTATCGCAGATATGTTGTTCATGCTGATCCAGGAAATCTTAGTTCGTATGGGATTTTAAGAGTAGAATGGAATCATAGTTAATGGCTCGACTGGAAGCGTTCTAAACGAGAGTGAATTGATAAAAATTTTATGAAAATAAAATAATAGGGAGAGCTGAGCTAGATATTTATGCAAAGGAACCAGTAGACTAAACAAATAATTGACGTGGCTGGATAATGTTGTTTTAATACTTTTTCGTTTTTGCGAAAAGTAGTTCAAGAGAAAAGATAATTGAACAGGGGAATTTAAAAGCAGTTTTAAAAGGAGTAAAAGCTGAAAATTAATTATATTAACTTTATGTTCTAAATAATCAAAAATCATTACTGGCACACTTAAAGGAGGAAATGTTTTGTTTAACTTTACTGATAAAATAACGTTTTCGAAAGCTATATATTATAATTTTAAACCAGTCCATTTGGAAAAAAACTTTAAAGACGCAACTGGTGGATTCGGTAATTATTTGCCATTACAAGGTTGGGTGAAAATCTATGATGATGAAGGTTTTTGTGGTGAAGCATTTTGTTCTAAAGGAATCATAAATAACATTTTGCCTTTAGTTATGACGGGGGAAACAAAATCTTACAACGAATGGTATGAGTATATATATTGGAAATTTCGTAATTTTGGTTTTCAAAGTGGAGAAATTGTAGATTTAGGTCAATTTGATTTAATTATGTTAGAAATACTTGCAAAAAGAGCTAATAAATCTTTACATAGATTCCTAGGTGCGAAAAAAGATTGGGCTGCAGCTTATAAGGGTGGTGGTTCTTTAAAATTAGATGATAATGAGCTAGTGGAGGATATGGTACGTTATGTAGAAGAAGGCTATACAACTATTAAATTTAAAGTTGGAAGTGATTTTGGTAAAAATCTAAAAAGAGATGCTCGTCGAATGGAACAAGTACGTAAATCTGTAGGAAATAATATCCAAATAGCAGTTGATGGAAACCAAGTATGGGAAATCGAGGAAGCTTTAGACTTTGCAGATATGATTAGAGATTATAACCCTGCTTGGTTTGAAGAACCAGTGCATTCTCAGGATATGAATTCGATTAAAGAATTAAAGGAGCGAGGCATTAACATGAAAATTGCTTTTGGAGAATCTATGAGAAATTATTACGCATTTGAAACTTATGCTGAGAAAGGTGTTGATCATTTGATGCCTTTAATTGGAAGAATGAGTCGTATGGATGATTTATTAAAAATTAAAAAATTAGCACAAAATAAAGGTTTGGACTTTTCTTCAGGTGGAACTACCTATATAAATGCAGTTTTTGGTACCCTTTATAATGAACAAGAAATGCTTGAATTTCATGAACCCATAGTCCATCCGCTTGGTAATTACTTAGAAGTTAAACCAAAAGAACAGAATGGACGTTTTTACTTAGATAATATTGTGGGTTCACCAGTACGATTATGGATTGATAAAATTGAATCAGAAGGTATATTAGAAAGTAAGAAATATTATTATGCAGATGATATGCGGAAAAATTTTGCTGTGCGAGCTGCTTATTAAAAGAAATTTCTATTATTACGAGTAATTGGTATTCATTGGATTACAATAAATTTTCAGAAGTGTAAGATGATTGTGTCATCTTTAATAACTTTAATATGATTTATAATAAAAAATTAACAATATAAGTAAGAGTAGAAAAAGCTTCTCGGCGCTTCATCATATAGTTTTTTCCTGACTACGTAGCTCCAGCCTTTCATAACATTGCAGTTACATTTTCTGTTTCCAAAATTTCTTGTACAGATAAGTTTACGCTCTAATAGGACGAACATAATGTTTCAGAGAAGAAGTTCCTGCATAGCGAGTCTATTTATTACCATCCGTCATTCCCGCTACGCCATGCTGTAGAAGCTTATCAGTGTGATCTATCCCTCTCTGTCGTTCACGGGACAGATTAATAAGACAACAGCAAATATGGTAATTTAAAATATGCTTATTAGATGTAAATTTTGTCAACCTATCTTCTGATAGAATTACCATAACACCCCAATTCTTCCTGTGTAAAATTCATCATAAAGACTCAGAAAAATACACAGACGATGAAACTGAATACTACCCCAACCTCCATTCGCCTAAAAAGGATGTCAAATTCGTTTTTATCAATATACCCAGCTAATTTAGATGGGTTGCAAGAATAAGTTAGAAGTAGAAAGAAAAGAATGACTAGTGACGATTTAAGAGAATGGTACTGGAAATTATATTTTAGAAGCTGATTGGTAAAAGAAAGTGAATTTGGAAAGTGATTTTAAGGTTGAAAAGCGTGAGTGAAGAAAACATATGAAGAAATGGGGAAAGCAGTGTCATAGAAAAGACACTGCTCTTTTGGTTTACGAGGCATGCGTATATTCTATAGGTTCCAAGTCTCTATCTGTGAAGGCAGTAGTAACAGTTAGCTTAAGACAAAGGTGTCCATCGTGAGGTGGAATCTGGAGGAAGTCGGCGGCAAATCTTAGTCCTAAGGAACACGAATTTAAAATCAAGTTAGATACACTCGGATGAGGCTACCAAACAAGTCAAAGTCCTTACTGCTAAAGGATACATAGAGTAAATGAAGTGGGGGTATGGAGAGGAAGAATGTGTAAGTCCCCTCGGGGGTCTTACGAGTTTGCGTAACCCTTTACGTAACCGGATATAAAAATATCCGCTGAACCGTCAGAATTTAGCAAAGGTCATAGTAGCTATTATTCCTAGAATGATTGAGAAGGGCTGGATGATTTAAAAAGAGTGAGATTGCTTTGCATATGCAATACTTGATTAAGCAAAAACATGTGAAATTTCCTACTGGAGGATTTCCAGCTGGATAAAGCCCTAGGTGACCAATATTGGGTAACAAAAGGGCTCAAAAGTCTGCTAGCTAGATACCGCGCCGCAAGTTAGACTTAAATGAAATTGCCTTGTACGGAACCGTACGTACGGTGGTGTGAGAGGTCGAGAGTTAACTACTCTCTCTTACTTGATAATCCCAATACATCAATGATGAGTTGGACGTATTATTTTTCGAACCAAAAGAAAAAATACCTGCATCAAGACAATATGATAATCGTTATGAAATTGATTTGAGTGCTTTTCGAAATACATTATAAATTGAGTATCATGTATGGTAAAAGAAACGAGGTGTCGGGATAGTAAGTTTTCTGTCTATTCTAACTCAGATCAATATGCGGATATCGAAAGCAGTAGTTGATAATGATCCCGATGGCCCCTTAGCTATATCTATGTTTTGATTGGCTTGTCATAACGCCGCAATTCCCTCCATATTGAAGATTCCAAGAGGGTACGCAGTGATGTAGTTGCTGGAATAAGTATAGAAGAAGGTGCATGAAGCTAAATTTATAAGATTTTAAAGAAAATCGAATTTTGGCAGTAGGCTAAGAAGGAAAAATTAAGTATAAATATAGATTATTTTAATTTATTGGAATATATAGTCATAATCAGTAAAAAACAACAGAATTTAAAACGAAATTGAAGTAATATTATCCTTCAAAGAGCTTTTAAAACTAGTCACTTAAAAGTACTTCTATACTATAGACAAAAAAAGTTCATAAATTTATTCTTGAAAACGAATTCAATTATGCTTATACTAGAATTGGACATAAACCGGTTTAGTAAATCGATTTACTCAAAGGAGGTAAATGTGAAAAAAGTCAGTATAGCAGATGTTGCTAAAGTAGCAGGTGTCTCTAAAAGTACAGTTTCACAATACTTAAACAAACGTTTTCACTTTATGGGAGAAGATACAAAATATAAGATAACACAAGCAATAGAGGATTTGAATTATAAACCGAATTACATTGCCCGAAGTTTAAAGCAAAAAAAAACTTCAACGATTGGGGTTATTGTTGCGAATATATCTCATAGTTTTTCAACACAAATAATTCAAGCCATTGAAAGTTATTGTCAATTAAATCAATTTCATGTCATTGTTTCTAACGCAGATGATAGTCCAGAAAAAGAAAAAAACCATATTGAGATGTTGTTAGCAAAACAAGTGGATGGGCTAATTGTTTTTCCTACAGGTGAGAATCAACAAGTATATCAAAACCTGCTAGATGAAAATTTCCCTCTCATTTTTATAGACCGTTTAGGCCCCAATGGTAAAGGAACTTCTATTCTGTTAGATAATGAGAAAGCTATTCATTTAGCAGTTAAACATTTAACAGAAGAAAATGTTTACAATTTGGGTATTGTTACGACAACTTTAAAACAACAACTGACCCCGCGATTAGAAAGAGTAGATGCCTTTCATAAAGTCATGCAAAAAAAAGGTATACGTTTCAACGAAAATTTTATTATTAGTACTGAAATTAAAAACATGAAAAATGATATAAAAAAAATGTTACTTGTGGACAACCCTCCTAATGGAATAATTGCTGGTAATGATTTGTCTCTATTACAAGTATTAGAGCTTTTCAGAGAAGAGAATGTAAAAATACCCGAAGATATTTCTGTAATAGGTATTGATGAAGTTTCTTTTGCTAAAGCTTTTCATCCAACTATTACAACTATAGCTCAGCCAATATTTGATATGGGAACAGAAGCGGCGAAAATTTTGATAAAAAAAATTAATAAAGAAATAAAAGAAGATGATAAAATATATAGGTTTGAACCCGAGATTATTGTAAGAGAATCTAGCAAACGACTTCTTAGAAAATAATAATTCACATAACTGTTCGTTCTGTAGCTTAAGTGGTTAGCTGAATAAGCAATTATTGTGAATGAAAGAGAACATCATTTAAGGCTAATTATAGAAAATAGTAGTAATACCTTTTATACGAAGAATTGATAGAAGAAGTATTGTTTAAATTCAATACGTGGTATTGGTTTTTCTTGGTCTGTTTAGCATTGTTAATGAATAAAATGTTTTATATAAGTTGATATGGGTGAGGGCAATGAATAGAAAATTAAAATTAAATTCTCACTTTAATTCGTCTGGTTCAGAGTTGAGTGATTTAAAGAATTCGTAGAAAGAGGTTTTAAAATGAAATTACCATTTGAAGTACCTTTAAATAATAAAGTCGCTGTCGTAACTGGAGGGAGTGGTGTTTTAGGTTCAGTATTTTCAAAAGCACTAGCCCAAGCAGGGGCGACGGTAGTTATCTTAGCTCGAGATAAAGAGAAAATTAATTCTACTATAGAACAAATAGAGCAAGAAGGCGGTAAAGTTTTGGGTTATAGTGTGGATGTATTAAATAAAAATGAATTAATTTCAGTACATGAAGAAATACTGAAAAAGGTCGGTCCTTGTTCTATATTAATTAATGGGGCGGGAGGTAATAATTCAGATGCTACAACGAAACAAGAGTTTTTTCAAAGCAAAAATAAACAAGATAATGAACAAACATTCTTTGATTTAGATCACGAGAGGATAGAAGATGTCTTTAATTTGAACTTTAAAGGAGCATTATTACCTACTCAAGTGTTCGCAAAAGATATGATAGATCAAGATAGTGCATCAATAATTAATATTTCCTCAATGAATGCGTATCAGCCATTGACAAAGATACCAGCGTATAGTGGCGCAAAAGCAGCGATTAGTAATTTCACTCAATGGTTAGCGGTATACTTTTCTAAAACAAATATTCGGGTAAATGCAATAGCACCGGGATTTTTTTTAACTGAACAAAATAAAAATTTAATGTTTGATAAAAATGGCGACTATAGCAGTCGAGCAAATAAAATTATATCGCAAACACCTGTTGAACGTTTTGGAGAGCCCGAAGAATTAATTGGAACTCTGCTATGGCTGGTTGATCATAATTCATCTGGTTTTATTAACGGTATAGTTGTTCCTGTGGATGGCGGATTTTCAGCATATTCTGGTGTATAGTAAGAAAGGAAGTTAATGTAATGCAGAAATATAATATTATGCAAGATATGATAAATAGAAAGTTAGCCGTCGTAATCCGAGGTGAAAATATAACGATGGCTGAAAAGACAGCAGATGCTTGCTTTCAAGCTGGTATTAAAACTTTGGAATTGACGTTTACTGTACCTGGTGCTAATGATTTGTTGACGAAACTTAGAGATAAATATAAAGAAGATGCTCTAATTGGAGCGGGTACAGTGTTGGATAGCGAAACTGCGAGAGTCGCAATTTTAGCTGGTGCATCGTTTATTGTAAGCCCTACTTTCGATAAAGCGACAGCAAAACTTTGTAATCGATATGCAATTCCTTACATTCCAGGTTGTATGACAATTAATGAAATGATGGAAGCTTTAGATTATGGAGCGTCAATCATTAAGCTTTTTCCGGGGAACGTTTTTTCACCTTCTTTTATTGGGAATATACATGGTCCTTTACCACAATTATCCATTATGCCTACGGGCGGTATAACGCTTGAAAATATCGATGAATGGCTTAATGCAGGCGCAGTCATGGTAGGTGTTGGAGGAGAAATTACCAAGCCGGCAAAATATAATGATTATTCGAAAGTAGAACAACTGGCACATCAATTTCAACAAAAGGTTGGTGAGTCATAAATAATGGCAAATATAGTAACAATTGGAGAAATCTTACTTCGTTTAACTCCGGAAAGTCAGAATCGTTTACACCAAGGCGGGAATTTTAACACTTATTATGGAGGAGCAGAAGCAAATGTTGCGGTATCGCTTAAGAATTTTGGACATAATGTTTCTTTCTTAAGTGCTGTACCTCCTCATGACATCGGTAATGCGGCTTTAAAACAGCTAAGAAAAGAGGGTGTTGATACGACTTGGGTGTACTGTAAAGGAAAGAGAATGGGAATCTATTATTATGAGCCAGGATATTCTTTAAAACAAGCGAAAGTTATTTATGATAGAGAAGCTTCTTCTTTCCTTAGCTTACCGGACGAAAAAATAAACTGGGATATTATTTATAACAACATAGATGTCTTGCATACAACTGGTATTACGCCAGCTTTAAGCTATAGTTTAAACCGGTTCACTTTGACTGCTATAAAAGAAGCTAAGAAACGTAACATTCAAGTAAGTTTTGACTTTAATTATCGTAGTAAATTATGGTCGCCGGAAAAAGCGAAGACAACCTTTTTGGAAATACTGCCATATGTAGATATTTGTTTTGCTGGGTTTAAAGATTTTGCTTTTCTTTTGGGAAACAATGAATTGACTGAGTTCGATGAAGATTATTTGAAAAAAAACTATAAAAAATTTGCAAATAAATACGATATTACTTATTTTTCTTGTACAAATAGAACTGTTCGAACTTCTACAAGAAATGAAATTGAGGGATATTTTTTTAAAGATAATACATTGTATAAAAGCTCATCATTCACCTTTTCTATCTTAGATCGGATTGGGAGTGGCGATGCATTTGCAGCAGGGATATTGCATGGGATTTTATCAAATATGAGTGAGAAAGAAATAGTGGAATTTGGGACTGGATCATGTGTTATGAAGCATTTCATTTACGGAGATTCAAGTCAATTTAATGCAGAAGAAGTTAAAGAATTTACGAAAAACCAAAATCAAGATGTAAATAGATAACTCTTATTATATTAAAAAATGAGGAGGAAAATTCATGAAAGCTGGGCAATATGTATCACCAGAGACGGTGAAAATTAATAATGTAGAAAAACCAACGATTTCAAAAGGAGAAGCATTGGTGCAAGTCTCTCACGCCGGTATTTGCGGGACGGACATGATGATTTATTTTGGTAAGCATCCAAGAGCTAATGCTCCATTAACTATGGGACACGAATTCAGTGGAACGATAGAAGAAATCTCAGGTGGAGTTGAATTTAAAAAAGGTGATCGAGTAGTTGTGGAGCCAACATTAAGTTGTGGTGAATGTGATGCGTGTAAATCAGGAAGCACTCATGTATGCGAAAATTTACAACTCTTAGGTATTGATAAAGACGGAGGGTTCGCAGAGTATGTTCGTGTGCCAATTAACCGCCTTCATAAAGTACCGGAAGGATTATCGATGTCTTTAGCGGCTCTCGCTGAACCTGTTGCAGTTGCTGTTCATAGTGTTCGTCGATCTACACTGAAGGTTGGACAGGATGTAGCTATTTTAGGAGCAGGACCTATAGGTTTATTAATTGGCTTGATTGCTAAAATAAATGGCGCCAAAAACATTTTTATTACAGATGTTAGTAAATTCCGTTTGGAAAAAGCAGAGAAACTAGGTTTCCAACCAATTAATGCTCAAGAAGTTGATACTGTTGAAGAGATTTTAATGCAAACTAATGGTAGATATGCAGATGTAGTTTTTGAAGTTGCAGGTACTCAAACAACAGCAGAGCAAATGGTAGATCTGATTAAAACTCAAGGTCAGATTGTCGTTGTGAGTGTATTTAAAAACAACCCTGAAATACCTCAATCAAAAATGCATTACCGTGAACTTTCGTTAACCACAACTCGTTGTTATTCCAGTGATGATTTTAAAACCGGAATTAATATTATGTCTACTAGCGAAGCTGATTTTTCATCTATAATTACACATGAATTATCTATTGATGAAATAGAAGATGGTTTTCGATTGATGCAAAATCAAGGAGAATCTCTAAAGGTTTTAATAAGACAATAAGTTAGGAGAATAGTAATGATGGAAATGTTTTCTTTGAGTGGAAAAGTCGCGGCAGTAACAGGAGCAACTAGAGGTATAGGACATTCCATGGCTATAAGTTTAGCAGAAGCGGGGGCAGATATTGCCTTACTACAACGTGATACATTTAATGTAGAAGTTAAAAATGAAATACAAGCTTTAGGGAGAAGATGTGAAATAATCCCATGTGATCTAACAAATAAAGAGCAGGTTAGAGAGGCTATTCCTAACGTCATAAATCTCTTTAATAGTATTGATATTTTAGTTAATAATGGGGGGATACAGCGTCGATCGCCCGCTTCGGAATTCCCTGAAGAATATTGGGACGAAGTTATGACAGTTAATTTAAAATCTGCTTGGATTCTGGCACAAGAAGCTGGCAAGCATATGATTGAAAAACAGAGTGGGAAAATAATTAATACCGCATCTCTGAACGCTTTTCAAGGAGGAATTAATATTACCGCTTACGCATCAGCTAAAGGGGGGATTGCGCAACTTACAAAGGCACTTTCAAACGAATGGGCAAAATTCAATGTGAATGTAAACGCTATTGTTCCTGGATATATCGCAACAGATATGAATAAAGCTTTGATTGAGGATAACGAACGTAATGCTGAAATCCTCAGTCGAATACCAGCTAATCGTTGGGGGAGACCGGAAGATTTTAAAGGAGCAATTGTTTATTTAGCTTCAGGTGCATCTGATTTTATCAATGGTCATTTACTTGCTGTAGACGGAGGATGGATGGGAAGATAAAAAGATTTTCTTAACTATAAATAATAAAATATTTTAATATTTATTAAATAGACTTTATAAAAGATACCACTTATTAAAGGGAGGAAAACAATATGCCATTATTAATTATAGCTCTTGGTGTTATATTACTTTTAATTATGATAACGAAATTAAGAATCCATACTTTTATAACGCTAATTGTTGTCTCGTTTTTACTAGGTATAGCATTAAAAATACCATTAGGGAAAATAATGGAATCAATTGAAAATGGTTTTGGAGATACACTGGCTGATATAGGTTTAATTTTTGGTTTTGGAGCTATACTTGGAAAGTTAATAGCTGATTCTGGAGGAGCTCAAAGAATTGCTATTACATTAATTGAGAAATTTGGAGAAAAACGTGTTCAATGGGCAGTTGTTCTTTCTTCATTTATTCTTGGTATAGCTTTATTTTTTGAAGTTGGTCTTGTGCTTTTGATTCCGATTGTTTATCAAATAGCTAAACAAACAAATATATCTTTTCTGTGGTTAGGTATTCCTATGGCTGCGGCATTATCAGTAACACATGGTTTCTTGCCACCACACCCAGGGCCAACAGTAATTGCTGAACAATACGGGGCGAATATCGGAATGGTGTTAATTTATGGTGTTATTATCTCGATTCCTACCATACTTATCTCAGGACCGTTATTTACTAAAATTGTCTATAAATTCGTTCCTTCCGCATTTAATAAAGTAGCAGAAGGTAGTATTGCTCAAATTGGTAATGCGAAACAATTTAAAATGGAAGACACCCCAAAATTTGGTATAAGTGCACTAACTGCATTGTTCCCAGTGATACTAATGGGGATTTCTACAATTGTGTCTCTAATTAAAGACTCAGTAGGGTTAAATGATAATTTATTTTTCAGTTTTGTAGATACTATTGGAACTCCGTCGACGGTGATGGTAATTTCAGTACTTGTGGCTATTTATACAATGGGAATAGCTCAGAAGATACCAATGAAACAATTGATGGATTCTGCTGAGAATTCAGTTAAATCAATTGGTATGCTTTTATTAATTATTGGTGGAAGTGGTTCGCTTAAAGAGATTATTTTGGAAGGCGGAGTTGGAGATTATGTTGCAGATATTTTTGAAGGAAGTTTAATATCTCCTATTATCTTGGCTTGGTTAATTTCAGCAATTATTAGGGTAGCACAAGGGTCCGCGACTGTTGCTGCTTTGACAACTGCTGGTTTGGTCATTCCAATGCTCACAGGGTCTGATGTTAATTTAGAATTAATTGTATTAGCGACAGGTGCAGGGAGTATCTTTGCTTCCCATGTCAACGATACAGGATTTTGGTTAGTTAAAGAATCATTTGGGTTAACTGTTAAGGAGACGTTTGCAACTTGGACGGTATTAGAAACGGTTATTTCTGTATGTGGTCTTGTATTTGCTTTATTCCTTAGTCTATTTGTTTAGATTATGATAGGAAGACATTTAGGTAAATGGTTAATTCAATAGAGCTTTGAAACACAGTGTTCAGTAGAAACTTATTTTTATATAAGATAATTAAGTATAATAACAAACGTTAGCGATAATTAATTACAAATATGGTTAAAAAAGTAGATAGTTGATTCGATTTATTGTAAATTAATTTAAAATAAGAGGTGAGTAAGAATGGAAATGAGTTTTCGCTGGTATGGCAAGGATGACCCTGTACAGTTACAACAAATAAAACAAATACCAGGTATGGAAGGCATTGTATCTGCTATTTATGACATACCTGCTGGAGAGGTTTGGCCGCTTGATAAGATACAGAATTTGAAACAGACAATAGAAGAATATGGAATGAAGCTTAACGTAATTGAGAGTGTTCCTGTACATGAAGATATTAAATTAGGTTTGGATACTCGTGAAAAATGGATAACGAATTATAAAGAGACTTTACGTAATCTGTCTAAAGCTGGTATTCGAACAGTGTGTTATAATTTTATGCCAGTATTCGATTGGACTCGTTCTCGACTAGATGCGCCACTTCCTGATGGGTCCAACTCTTTACTTTACGATCAAAAAGTCATAGAAAATCTAGACCCAGTAAATGGAGAGTTGACGTTACCAGGGTGGGATTTGTCTTATCAGAAAGATAAACTTCAACAATTAATTAACCAATATAACGAGATTAGCGAAGACCAACTAATGGAGAATCTTATTCATTTTTTGAATGAAGTTGTTCCTGTAGCAGAAGAAGAAAATATTTTACTAGCAATCCATCCTGACGATCCTCCTTGGTCTATATTTGGGCTTCCGCGAATAGTAATAAATAAGGAAAACGTTCAATATATATTACAAAAAGTCGATTCGCCAAATAATGGTATTACGTTTTGTATAGGTTCTTATGGTTCGACACCAGAGAATAGTTTAAATGAAATTATTGAAATAGCCAAAGGTAGGATTCATTTTGTACATGCTCGAAATATTAAATGGACGGGCGATCATTCTTTTCAAGAAACTTCTCATTTGTCAAGAGATGGTTCAATAGATATGGCTAGCGTAATCAAAAAATTACATGAAGTAGGCTACACTGGGCCCATTCGCCCTGATCACGGAAGAATGATTTGGGGAGAGGAAGGAAGACCTGGATATGGGTTGTACGACCGTGCTTTAGGAGCTGCTTATATAAACGGTATATTAGATACCCTACAAGAAGAGTAGTTTTATAAATATCAATGAGATAAAGAGATATTATCACACTTGTTGCCAAACAAACATAATGTTACTTGCCCCTGTCAGTTAGATTGAAATTTTTTAACTAACAGGGGCATTTTAATGAATAAAAACATAATGTTTTAGCTGGTTCTTTTTGTGTCTGCTTTTGATAGTAAAGTTATATAATCATTCAGAGTAGTAAACATAAGAATTTTATGTAATGGGAGTTTCGAATGATATTATTCATTTTAATTTGGATGACTTTTGAAATATATTATCAAGAATATTAAACTTTTCAATTAATAATAGAAAATATAAAGTAAATAAAAATTATTTATAAAAGGTGTAAAACTACCATTCGGCAATTGAACCGTCTTGATGTCGCCAAACTGGATTTCGCCAATTATGTCCTTGTTCAGCCATTTTAGCTACATAATCTTCGTTTATATCAATTCCTAATCCTGGTCCTTGAGGTATATTAGCAAAACCATTATCATATTCAAAAACACTTTTGTTAGTTAAATAATCTAATAAGTCACTACCGACGTTATAATGAATACCAAGACTTTGTTCTTGTATAAAAGCATTATGAGCGGTGGCATCGACTTGCAAACATGACGCTAGAGCAATTGGTCCTAAAGGGCAATGGGGAGCAGCTGCAATATCAAAAGCTTCTGCCATGGATAAAATTTTTTTGTTTTCTGTAATTCCTCCAGCATGTGATAAATCAGGTTGAATGATATCTACGTATCCATCAGTTAATAATCTTTTAAAGTCCCATCTTGAGTACATCCTTTCTCCAGTAGCAATAGGGATAGAGGACTGGTAGGCAATATCGCGTAAAGCTTCATTATTTTCTGGTAAAACAGGCTCCTCAATAAACATCGGACGATAATATTCTAGTTCTTTTGATAATACTTTTGCCATTGCCTTGTGAACCCTTCCATGAAAATCTATTCCGATACCTATATAAGGCCCTACCGCTTTACGAATAGCATCTACTCGTTCCAGAACTTGATCGATTTTACTGTGTGAATCTATATATTGTAATTCTTCTGTAGCATTCATTTTAACAGCTGTAAACCCTTTATTAACAACTTCTTGAGCTGCTGCGCCTGCGTCAGATGGTCTGTCTCCTCCAATCCAAGAATACGTTTTTATAGAATCACGACAAGCACCCCCGAGTAATTCGTAAACAGGAGAATTAAAGTATTTCCCTTTAATATCCCATAAGGCTTGATCTATCCCTGAAATAGCACTCATTAAAATTGGTCCGCCACGATAAAAACCTGCACGATACATCATATTCCAATGGTCTTCTATCCGACTCGGGTTTTTTCCTAGTAAATATTCCATTAATTCATGAACAGCTGTTTTTACAGTTGCCGCTCGTCCCTCAATAACTGGCTCCCCCCATCCGGATATACCTTCGTCTGTTTCTATTTTTACAAATAGCCAACGAGGTGGAACTTGATATAATTTGTAATTTAATATTTTCAATTTGTCACATCCTTTTCTTCTATGAATCTAATTAATAAATCTACATAAATTGTAATAAATTAAACTAATCATGTCTAAAATGTTAACGTAAATTCACTGTATTAGCATTGTTTTATAATCTTTCTATAATTAAACAATATCCTTTTGTTTTTTCATATCAAATTTCATTAAATTAAATAGTAATTTTTTTACTGTGACATAGTGATTTGTGTTGAGTAGAATATTATTAAATTGATTATCAATAAACAAACAAAAAGTTTTTTATGCTAAAAAAATGTTTGACATTTTAATTAGACGCATATACAATGTTATTTAAATAATGATAGTAGATAAGGTGTTGAATAATTTGGAACATATTAATGAGGAATGGGAATTTTTAACTTCGTATATTAAAGGAATGGCTCATCACTTTGGGAAAAATTGTGAAACAGTTCTATTAGACGTATCTGATTATGAAAAATATGGAAGCGGTTTAATAGTGGCAATTGAAAATGGTCATGTAACTGGAAGGAAAGTAGGAGACACGGGGACCAATTTAGGGTTAGAAGTATTGAAAGGAGAAGCAAATGGCGGTGATAAATATAATTATATAACTCAAACTGCAGATGGCCGAATGCTAAGATCTACAACCATGTATATTCGAAATGCTGAAAATCGTCCAATCGGTTGTGTGTGTATCAATTTGGATATTACTGATTTATTAATGGCAGAAAAAACAATTAAAGATGTTGCGTTAAGAGAAGACGCTAAAGATGATGTGAATGAAGTCTTCGTAAATAATATTACTGATTTATTAGATATGCTTATCCAGCAGGCACAAGAATATGTGAAAAAACCTGTTGCTAAAATGTCGAGAGAAGAAAAGAAGCAAGGAATAGCATTTTTAGATAAAAAAGGTGCGTTTCTTGTTAAAAAATCGGGTGAACAGATTTGTAATTATTTTAATATTTCAAAGTACACACTTTATAAATATTTAGATGAACTAAAAGAAGAAAATGTAATAAATAAATAGATGGAGGAGAGATAAACATGAGTAACATTGAAAATACACTAAAAGAAAAAGGAATCTACTTACCAGAGGCACCTGCACCAGCAGCTGCGTATATACCGGCACAGCAAACTGGAAATTTAGTTTATACGTCGGGGCAGGACTGTAAGCGTGACGGTGTTTTAGTACACGAAGGAAAACTGGGTACAGATTTGACTATTGAACAAGGCCAGGAAGCAGCCCGTCAAACTGCGATTAATTGTTTGGCTGTGTTAAAGGCTCATTTAGGGGACTTAGATAGAATTACGAAAATTGTTAAAGTATTATCTTTTGTTAATAGCAGTGATGGTTTTGTGGAACAGCCTTACGTAGTAAATGGTGCTTCAGAACTGTTTGAAGAAGTGTTTGGAGACAAAGGAAAACATGCAAGATCAGCTATTTCAGCAAATGAATTACCATTTAATACACCAGTTGAAACAGAGATCATTGTCGAAGTAGATTAACTTATAACAGCTATTTACAATGAGGAGGAAAATAAATGACAGGGAACCAATTTGTTTACTTGATAGTCTTTCTGGCCTTTATTGCATTGTTGCTCGCTATTAGTGTTATTATTTCTAAAAGGAATAAAAGTGGTGAGGATTTTCTGATGGGGGGACGAGGTCTTTCGTCATTCCTCATCACAGGTACTACCTTAGCAACTTTAGTAGGTACCGGTTCCAGTATGGGGGCAGTGCAATATGCGTATGAAAATGGTTGGGCAGGAGCATTATATGGAATAGGTGGAGCGGTAGGAATATTCGCCCTTTTATTCCTCTTCGCCGACGTAAGAAAATTGAATTTTATGACTTTTTCTGAAGAGTTGAGTTATTATTTTGGAGCTAGCAAAATTATTAAAGGAACGACTTCTATCTTACTGTATTTTGCATCAATTGGTTGGCTCGGGGCACATATTTTAGGTGGGAGCCTGTATTTATCCTATATAACTGGGTTAAGTCCAACAGTATCTAAACTTTTGGTTGCCTTAGGTTTTGCGTTACTTACAATTATTGGAGGCTATTTATCAGTAGTTGTTACTGATACCATTCAAGCCTTTATTCTGTTTTTTGGTTTCATTATTTTGACTATTCTTTCTATTGTAAAGATAGGTGGTTTATCCGAATTACATGCTCATATGCCATCTGATACAACGTCTTTTTTAGGGATTGAGCATGTTGGTTTGATCCCTGCGATTTCTTTAGCTGTCTCGATTGCTATCGGTGTACTTGCAACACCATCCTATCGCCAACGAATCTATTCGGGGGCTAGCGTGGCATCTGTTAAAAAAAGCTTTTTAATAACAGGTATTCTGTTTGCTATCTTTTCCTTTTTCCCGGCAATTGCAGGAATGTCAGCACATGTGTTGAATGCTGATATTGAAGCTGGTTTCTCTTTTCCTTATTTAGCTACAGAAGTGTTTCCAATTTGGATCGGAGCCATTATCTTAATATCAGGGCTAAGCGCTACTATATCTTCAGGGAGTTCAGACTACATTGTAGCTATTACTATTTTATTAAGAGACGTTTATCAAGTTTTTACAGGAAAGCTTCCTCAAAAAGAAAATATGATTCGGTATTCCAGAATATCGTTGGTTATAACAATTGTGATAGCATTTGGTTTAGTACTGTTTACGGATAATATCATTGAGTTTATTGAAAGTTTCATTTCTACAGTACTCGCAGGTTTGTTTATCGCTTCTCTCCTTGGAAAATATTGGTCACGTGCTAACTGGCAAGGAGGTTTAGCAAGCATGATTAGTGGATCCATTGTATCTGTTATCATTTTAAATAATGAGCCTCTTTCAGAATACTTTGGCAATCCTATTATACCAGCTATGGTAAGCGCTCTCGTTTTTGGAATTCTAGTCACTTTAATTACTCCTAAAGGCACTCGTACGAGAGAAGAATCCTTAAGAATTCTGGATGAAGAAAGAGCAGTAATGGATGAAGGTACAAATGCAGATGATGCAGGAATTAAATTTAAATAGGAAGGACAGATAATATGATTGAAACACCATCAGTTAATATAGATCTATCAAAAGTACAACAAAACATTTCAGATATGAGCAAAGCAGCTCAAAGAAACGGTGTAAAATTAAGGCCACATATCAAGACTCATAAGATTCCTGATATAGCTAAATGGCAAATAAAGGAAGGGGCACAAGGGATATCAGTAGCTAAAACAACAGAAGCTATGGTGATGGCTGATGCAGGAGTAAAAGACATTTTCATCGCTTATCCCGTTATTACTGATTCGGCGCTTGACAGAGTTTTACAATTAAATCGTGATATCCGTCTTATAGTCGGTGTGGATAGTGTCGAGGGAGCTCGGAGGTTATCTGCTAAGTTAAAAGAAAAAAATCAAACGATTGAAATAAGAGTAGAAATTGATACCGGATTGAAGAGAACAGGGATTCCATATGAGGAAGCTGTCCATGTAACGCAAGAGATTAGAAAGTTCGAA
>Ga0079226_10000437_pt1 | contig 29051 bp, 31 predicted proteins | sample Poulit2014_FD_76345 | JGI IMG/M metagenome (GOLD analysis project Ga0079226, IMG submission 76345) | Agricultural soil microbial communities from Georgia to study Nitrogen management - Poultry litter 2014 | ecosystem: Environmental > Terrestrial > Soil > Agricultural land | place: USA: Georgia...
ACAGCGATGCTTGGTTTAGGTTAAACTCTCTTCCATTGCAGCAGGTGTGCCCTGTTGCAATGTCCTTTTTGCTGCCAACAAAACCGCTATAGAAAGAATGATTGCCATGGAAGATGTATCCCATTTATTAAACGATTTGAACCCTGCCCAGCGTGAAGCTGTGGCGGCCAAGCCACAACATTTGCTTGTGTTGGCAGGTGCGGGTTCGGGTAAAACCCGTGTGTTGGTGCACCGTATTGCTTGGTTGGTGGGCACGGGGCAGTGTTCGCCTTATGGTATTTTGGCGGTTACCTTCACCAATAAAGCGGCGGCTGAAATGCGCCAGCGTATTGGCCAATTGCTGCAAACCCCAACACAAAGTTTATGGGTGGGCACTTTCCATGGTATTGCCCACCGTTTGCTGCGCCGGCACTGGCAACAGGCAAAGCTCGATGAGGCTTTTGAAATTATCGATAGCGATGACCAACAGCGTATTATTAAACGCATCTTGGCTGAGCACCAACTTGATGAAAAACGTTGGCCGGCACGCCAAGTGCAGTGGTACATCAATAGCCAAAAAGATGAAGGCTTGCGCGCCGCTCACGTGGTACCAGGCCGTGATCATTACAGCCAAACCATGCAGCGCCTGTACGCCGATTACGAAGCGCTTTGTGCGCAACAGTCTTTGGTTGATTTTAACGAATTGCTATTACGCGCCTTAGAGCTAGTTCGCGATAACGATGATTTACGCGAGTATTACCAACGCCGCTTCCAGCATATCTTGGTGGATGAATTTCAAGACACCAACGCCATTCAATATGCTTGGTTGCAGCTGTTAGCGGGCAACCAGGCGGGCCTCACCATTGTGGGTGATGACGACCAATCTATTTATGGTTGGCGCGGTGCTAAGGTGGAAAACATCCATCATTTAAGTGATACCTATCCCAACCTATACACTATTCGTTTAGAGCAAAACTATCGTTCCACCGATACTATTTTGCGCGCCGCTAATGAGGTGATCGCTAATAACCCAGGCCGGCTGGGTAAGAACTTATGGACAGAGGCCGGCGAAGGCGAAGCTATTCGCGTATATGCGGGCTTTAACGAGGTGGATGAGGCGCGTTTTATTGCTGGGCGCATTCAAGATTTGCTGCAGCAAGGCAGCTTGCAGCGTAATGATATCGCTGTATTGTACCGCTCAAATGCGCAATCTCGAGTGCTAGAAGAAGCTTTTATGCAGCAAGGCATTAGCTACCGTATTTATGGTGGCCAACGTTTCTATGAGCGGGCAGAAATTAAAGATACCTTGGCTTATTTGCGCCTTACTATTAACCCTGATGCAGACCATGCCTTTGAGCGGGTGGTAAACAAACCTACCCGAGGTATTGGTGCACGCACGGTGGAGCGTATTCGTGAAGCGGCTCGAGAGCATAATATAAGCTTGCATGCGGCTGCTCAGCAATTGGTAGCGCAGCAAGGGTTAAGCGGGCGTGCCGCTAATGCTGTGGCTGATTTTCTTAACTTGCTAAGCCAGATTACCTCGCTGTCGGCGGGTAAGGCGCTGTGGGAGCGCACCGAGTTAGCCTTGGATAAATCAGGCTTACTGGCGTTTTACCAGCAAGAAAAAGGTGAGCGGGCCGAGCAAAGGGTAGATAACTTAAAAGAATTTGTGACCGCCACCCGCCAGTTTGGCGATGAAGAGGTGGAGGAGGGCCAAGATGTGTTAGTGGCCTTCTTAGACCACGCAGCCTTAGAAGCGGGTGATCACCAAGCGGATGAAAACGAAGACGCGGTGCAAATGATGACTATGCACTCGGCAAAGGGTTTAGAGTTTCCTGTGGTGTTTGTGGCGGGCATGGAAGAAGGATTGTTCCCTCACCAAATGTCGCTAGATAACCCTGATGGCTTAGCAGAAGAGCGGCGTTTGTGCTACGTGGGGATCACCCGTGCCATGCGTGAGCTATACCTTACCTACGCTGAAAGCCGCCGTTTGTATGGCCGTGAAACCTTTAATGCACCATCACGTTTTTTGCGCGAAATTCCACCCGAGCTGTTGCAAGATATTCGTTTGCGCAGCACCCGCCCAAGCCAGCCGGTAGCTGCCGTTAAAAAGGGTTTATCTGATGAAGGTAGCGGCGGCTTTCAATTGGGCATGCGGGTGCGCCACCCACGTTTCGGTGAGGGTACCATTTTGCATTTTGAAGGCCGTGGCCCTAATGCGCGGGTGCAAGTTAACTTTGATCGCGAAGGCAGCAAGTGGTTAGTTAACCAGTACGCCCGTTTGGTGGCTTTGTAGGGGCATCTGGCAGGTGCTTTTGCAGTACGCTTGGTAGGCGGCCTAAGCCAGCCAAGCGTAGGCGTTTACGCCGCCCGGTGGCACCACTTTCGATGGTAATCTGCCGCTTCGGCAGTTTTAACTGCTTAGCAAAAAAATCGATCAGTTCTTTGTTTGCCGCATTGTCCACCGGTGGTGCAGAAATACGGATACGTAAGGCGCCATCGTGCAAGCCAGTGATTTCGGTACGGCTTGCACGGGGTTGCAAATAACATTGCAACAGTAGGTCGTTGCCTTGCCACACTACAGTGCTCATGAGCCAAGTAAAATACGCACAAACTGTAAACCGAGCAACACAACAATGGGGCTAAAATCTAACCCTCCTAAGGAAGGCAGAATACGGCGCACAGGTGCCATTAAAGGCTCGGTAATGTCGGCTACAATGGCGGTGAAGGGCTGGCGTGGATCCGGTGCAATCCAGCTTAATACCACTCGCGCTATCACGGCCCAGTAAAGGTATTTCAATAATAAATCTGCAGCACTGTGCACCGCATATAGCGTTAGCACCTGCCCGCCTACAGAGATCCCTTGTAAGCTTAATAACGTAACAATTTTCACCATAAGTAAAGCAATAATGATGAGGAGTGCAGCCACATTAAAGCGCCCCACAGAGGGGATAATCCTTTGTAGGGGTGCTAACACGGGGTGGGTAAAGCGCACTACAGATTGTGAAATAGGGTTGTAAAAATCGGCTTGCACTAACTGTAATAAAAAACGCGTAAGAAAAAGAAAAATCGCAAGATCAAATAAAACCGTAAGTAAAAAATTCATACCGCCAATGGTATTCATACTAAACTCCTGTGTAAAAAGCGTTTGATTAGGCGAGTTCTTCGGATCGGCGTTTAGCCGCAGCTAATGCATCAGCCACAAGGCTGGCAAAACCACCTTCCATAAATGTATTTAGCGCTGCTGCAGTGGTGCCACCTGGCGATGTCACCCGTTCGCGTAGCACGCTGGGGGGCTCGTTACTTTGTATAGCTAGCTCTGCTGCTCCTAGGGCGGTTTGCAGCACCAGTTGGCGCGCGGTGTGTTGATCTAGCCCAAAGGCTTCAGCACTGGCTATCATGTGTTCCATGAGCAAGAAAAAGTAAGCAGGGCCCGAGCCCGATACAGCGGTTACACTATCCATTAACGCTTCTTCTGGCAGCCAAACACTAAGGCCCACGCTGTTAAGCAAGGCTTCTGCTTGCTGGTGTTGGGTGTTTGAAACCTCGGCGCTGGCAAACAAGCCCGTAGCGCCCTGTTGCACTAATGCTGGGGTGTTTGGCATTGCGCGCACCACGGGTGCTGCACCCAACCATTGTTGTAAGCGTGCCACGGTAACCCCTGCGGCAATAGAGATAATTAATGGGGCAGGGTTAGGTAATAAAGGAGCAAGGGCAGTACATACTTCCGCCATGTTTTGCGGCTTAACCGCAAGCACAATAGCATGGCACTGCCCCACAAAACTTTCGTAATGGTTACTTGTGTGCACACCAAATTGCTGTTGTAACTCGCTTAATCGGTCGGTGGCGATATCGTTTAAATAAATACGTTCAGGGGCATGGCCTTTGGCGATCAAGCCGCCAACAATACTGGCAGCCATATTGCCTGCACCAATAAAACCGATGGTGATGTCTGTCATGCTTTGCTCCTGCAAGCTGTGGTAAGTTTACCGCACGGCCGTGCTATTTTGTATTGAACCTCTACCCTTGTCGGGGTAACGTAAGCGCTATTCATTACAAGCGCTAGCTATGATTAAAAGCCTTGCTAGGCAAGTAAGGCCGCTATCATAACAAATAAGAAACAGGCCCGAGAGAGCTAATTCGATTGATTTTAACCAAGGTGTTTAAAGTACATGGATATTACTGAGCTGCTGGCCTTTAGTGCCGAAAATGGAGCGTCGGATTTACACTTATCGGCTGGCTTACCACCCATGGTGCGGGTGGATGGTGAAGTGCGACGGGTTAATCTACCGCCGCTCGATCACAAAGAAGTGCATGCGCTTATTTATGATGTGATGAATGATCAGCAGCGCAAAGAGTATGAAGAGCATTTAGAAACAGATTTTTCCTTCGAAGTGCCTGGGCTTGCTCGTTTTCGGGCTAATGTATTTGTGCAAAACCGTGGTGCCGCAGCGGTGTTTCGTACCATTCCGTCGAAAGTACTCACCTTTGAAGATTTGGGCATGGGTGATGTATTCAAACGCATTGCAGATGTGCCACGGGGCATTGTGCTCGTAACTGGCACCACAGGGTCGGGTAAATCCACTACCTTGGCAGCTATGATTGATTACATTAACTCGCACAAGCAAATGCATGTGTTAACCATCGAAGACCCAATTGAATTTGTGCACGAATCAAAGAAGTGCCTCATTAACCAGCGAGAGGTGCATCGTGATACACACAGTTTTAGCAACGCATTACGTTCGGCCCTACGAGAAGACCCAGACATTATCTTGGTGGGTGAATTACGTGATTTAGAAACCATTCGTTTGGCGTTAACGGCAGCGGAAACGGGCCACTTGGTGTTTGCTACCTTGCATACTAGTTCGGCGGCAAAAACGATTGACCGTATTGTGGATGTGTTCCCTGCTTCAGAAAAGTCCATGGTGCGCTCTATGTTGTCGGAATCGTTGAGCGCCGTGGTATCGCAAACTTTATTAAAGAAAATTGGCGGTGGCCGCGTGGCGGCCCATGAGATCATGATTGGCACCCCTGCCATTCGTAACCTTATTCGTGAGGATAAAGTGGCGCAGATGTACTCAGCCATTCAAACGGGGGCAAGCATTGGCATGCAAACCCTCGATCAAAGCTTGCGTAATTTGGTGAAAGGTGGGGTGATCACTTTTGAAACCGCTCGCGAACGTGCTGAGCAACCCGATAAAATATAATAAGAAAAATGACTTATGCAGCTTAAATTAAAACAATTATTAGAAGAAATGGTTGCATGTGATGGCATGGATTTATTCATCACCGCCGGTGTTGCGCCTGTTGTGAAAGCTGGCGCAACAACAGTTGCTTTAGCCGATGCAGCACTTACTGCAGAAATGGCAAAAAAGCTGGTGCTGTCCACCATGTCGCCTGAACAACAAGAGGCGTTTTTGCATACTAAAGAGGGCAACTTTGCCATTAATGTAGGCGATGTGGGCCGCTTTAGGGTGAGTGCCTTTTTTCAGCGCGATGTGGTAGGCATGGTAGTGCGGCGGGTGCAAGAGCACATCCCTAGCATTGAAGAGCTAGGCTTATCACCAAAGGTTAAAGAGCTGATTATGGCTAAAAGTGGGCTGGTGATTTTTGTTGGGCCGGCGGGTTCGGGAAAATCCACTTTATTGGCCTCGTTGTTAGATTATCGTAACTCCCAGGCGCCGGGCCATATTATCACCGTAGAGGATCCAATTGAGTTCTTGCATTCTCATAAACAATGCATCGTTACCCAGCGCGAGGTGGGAATCGATACAGAATCGTATGGTGAAGCCTTAAAAAATACTTTGCGCCAGGCGCCCGATGTGGTGTATATCGGCGAAATTCGCTCGCGTGAAACGATGGAATATGCGTTAGCGTTTGCGGAAACAGGCCATCTGTGTGTGGCCACCATGCATGCCAGTAGTGCCAACCAAACCATTGATCGAGTGGTGCGTTTTTTTCCTGCGGATAGCCGAGATCAGCTTTACATGGATTTATCACTGAATTTAAAAGCAGTGGTGGCACAAAAATTAATTGCTAATGCGGATGGAGGTACAAGGCGCCATTTAGCTGATGAGATTTTGCTTAATACACCGTTAATGGCGGAATATATTCGCGAAGGTGAAATTACTAAAATCAGAGAGCTAATAGAGAAATCCACCGAGCTAGGTATGCGCACCATGGATCAAGCGCTTTTTGAATTATTTCAAGCTCGTAAAATTGCTTATGAAGAAGCCATTATGCACGCTGAATCGCCAAATAATTTACGCCTGCTAATAAAACTGGCGGCAGAGAACGATGGGGGTGTTCCTCTGCCGCCAGGGGATAAGTATCAGCATCTAGATTTAGAAACAGGCACCACAAGCCGCCGCATTATCCAGTAAGGCGGCCGTTTTGATAATCATGGATCGCTTGCACAATTTCTGCCTCGGTGTTCATTACGAAAGGCCCGTATTGGGCGATGGGCTCGTGTAAGGGGCGCCCAGCTAAATACAGCAGGTGCGCGCCCTGCGTGCCGGCGGTGATTGTTACTATGCCCGCTTGTTCTAGCACAGCCATGGAGCGGGCAGGGATTTCCTCTTCGCCCACTTGTGCCTCGCCTGCATACAGATATAAGCCACTTTGTAGGTGTGCAGCAGGGGCAAACGTTACCGTTTCGCCTGCTGTTAGCTCGATGTTCCATAGATGTGGGTCAGTACGCTTGGTGTTATCTGGGTTAATAGGTCCTGTAGCCGTTTGTTCACCAATGTTGGCCACACCGGCGATCACCTGAATATGCCCACCGTTACATAAGCTTAGCTGGCCAAAGGAATCACTTGGAATGTCCTCATAAGCGGCGTCTATCATCTTGTCTTCTGCTGGCAAATTCAGCCAAATTTGAAAGCCACGTAGGCGGCCTTCTTTTTGTTCTGGCATCTCTGAATGAATAATCCCACGGCCAGCTGTCATCCATTGCACCCCGCCGGTTTCTAGTAAGCCAGAGTTGCCTAAGTGGTCTTCGTGGCGCATGCGTCCTTCAAGGATATAAGTAATCGTTTCAAAGCCACGGTGTGGGTGGCTAGGAAAGCCTGCAATGTAGTCGTTTGGATCATCTGAGTAGAACTCATCGAGCATGAGAAATGGGTCCATACGCGCATGAGGCGTGGCACCCAATGAGCGGCGTAGTTTTACTCCTGCGCCATCTTGGGTGGCGCGGCCTTTCACAATGTTGCGAATGCTCATGTTGTTTCTCCTTATGCTAAATAATGTGCTTGGCCGGTTAGCTGTTCACGGTTGTGGCGTTTATCAAGCTCTAGCGGGAAGCCAATCGGAATAATACCTGCTGGGTTAATGGTGGGATGGCTGCGGTAGTAGTGTTCGCGAATGTGATCAAAATGCACCGTGTTGGCCACGCCAGGCCATTGGTATAGTTCGCGCAAGTAGGCGTGCAAGTGTGGGTAATCCACAATGCGTTTGCGGTTACATTTAAAGTGGCTTACGTACACTGCGTCAAAGCGCACTAAGGTGGTGAACAAGCGCCAGTCGGCCTCGGTGAGCTTGCTGCCCGTAAGGTAGCGGTTATTGGCTAGGTGCTCCTCAAGCTGATCAAGCTCTGTAAACAGGGCGTTCACAGCTTCATCATAAGGATGTTGTTGGGTGGCAAAACCAGCTTTATATACGCCGTTGTTTACCTTGTGGTACACGCTTTCGTTGATGGCGTCGATGGTGCTACGTAAAGGCTTAGGGTAGAAATCCCCTGAGGTGGCGCCAATGTCATCAAAGGATTCATTGAGCATGCGAATAATGTCTGCCGATTCGTTGCTAACGGCCTTGTTTTGTTGTTTGTCCCACAGCAATGGTACGGTAACTCGGCCTGTGTATTCAGGGTCTATCTTTTGGTAAATCTGGTATAGGTAATTACTGCCATACATGCCTTTCTCTGGGCCAAATTCCCAACCGTTTGCAAGCATTAATGGCTCAACCACAGATACGCTAATGCTATTGGTGAGGCCTTTTAGGGTGCGAAAAATTAACGTACGGTGTGCCCAAGGGCAGGCATACGATACGAATAGGTGGTAGCGGCCGTGCTCTGCATGAAAGCCGCCTACGCCAGTGGGGCCTGGGGCGCCATCTTTGGTGATCCAGTTGCGCACTTGGCTTTCAGAACGCTCGAATTTGCCACCCGTGCTGTCGGTGTCATACCACTGGTCGTGCCATTCGCCATTCACTAATAAACCCATGATGTGCTCCTATAAAATTTTTTGTTGAGCTTAGGTTAGGCTTGACCCGAAAAAGAATACAGGCCTATATTTGGCACGGACTCATCGAAAAATTAGATACGTTATGACATTGAAGATTACACTAGACCAATGGCGGGCAATGCTTGCAGTAGTGGATGAAGGCGGCTACGCCGCAGCAGCAGAGGCTTTGAATAAAAGCCAGTCAGCCATTAGCTATGCTATTAATAAATTAGAAACATCGTTAGGGGTGCGCGCCTTTGCTTTGGAAGGGCGCCGTGCTGTGCTTACGCCAGCGGGTGGTTTGTTATACCGGCGTGCGCAAGTGTTGCTAGAGGAGGCGGAGGCTTTAGAGAGGTCGGCGTCGTTGTTATCTGCGCGCCATGAGGCCGAAATTACGCTAGCAGTGGAAGTGATTTTCCCTCAATGGTTGCTGCTTGAAAGCCTTGCTGAGCTAGGTGAGCTGTTTCCCGATACGCGGGTGGAAGTGTATGAAACCGTGCTCACAGGCACGGCTAACGCTGTTTTGGAGCGTAAAGTGGATGTGGCTATTGCAAGCATGGTGCCTGCTGGGTTTGTTGGTGATCACTTGTTGCGTAGTGATTTTGTCTTAGTGGTATCGCCGCGCCACCCATTGCACCAAGTGGCAGAACCTTTGTCTTTGGAAACATTAAGCTGCCACCGGCAGTTGGTAGTGCGTGATTCGGGCAGCGAGAGAAAAGCCAGCAAAGGTTGGCTGGGGGCTGAGCAGCGCTGGACTTTCAGCCACATGAGTTCTTCTATTCAGGCTTGTGTGAATGGTTATGGCTTTGCTTGGTACCCACGGGAAAAAATACGTAATGAGTTGGATAGTGGGCGGTTAAAGGCATTGCCCTTGGCTGAGGGCGCTGAGCGTTTCGCTGATTTATATTTGCTGCTTACAGCAGAGCACAGTGGGCCTGTAGTGCAGCAGTTAGCCGCTATTTTGCGCCGCCGCGTGCAGGCGGCGCAGGCAGAGCAACGTTTATGAGTTGATGCTGCCCCAAGTAATACGGCCATCTGTGATGGTGAGCTCCACTGCACCAGCGAGTGGGGTATCAAGCCAAGGCGAGTTTTTCCCCGCTGAGCACCAAGTGCTGCGTGGGGTGCGCACTGTATCGGGGCTTAGCACGCACAAGTTAGCGCGCCGGCCCGCTGCTAAGTGGCCAGCATTAATGCCTAGGCAACGTGCTGGCGCTTGGGTAACGGCATCGATGGCGCGGCTTAAGGAAAGCTGGCCTTCGTCCACAAGTTTTTTCACTAAGGGTAATAACGTTTGAATGCCGGCAATGCCTGGCTTGGCTGCGGGAAAGGGGGCCAGTTCTGAGGAGTTGCCTAGTGGTTTGTGTTGCGAGCAAATGGCATCAATGGTGCCATCGGCCACAGCGGCCACTAGTGCTTTGCGGTCGGCCTGGCTGCGTAATGGTGGATCAATACGGCAGTTGTTGTTGAAGTCTTCCACTGCTGTTTCATCAAGTAGCAAGTGGTGCACACTCACGTCGGCGGTAACGCGCAGGCCTTTGGCTTTAGCTTGGCGTAACTGCTCCACGCTGGCAGCGCAGCTGAGTTGGTGGAAGTGAGCACGGGCCCCTGTGTGCTCTATTAACAGTAAAGTGCGTGCCATATCTAGTGTTTCAGCCACGGCGGGGATACCAGGCAAGCCTAAGCGGGTTGCCACGGGGCCATCGTGGGCACAGCCGCCGGCGCTTAATGCGCCATCCTGTGGGCGGATCATTACCGGAATATCAAAGGTGGCCGCATAATCGAGGCTGCGCTTGAGCACCAAGGTGTCTTGAATGCGGCGCCCTGCGTTGCTTACCCCAATGCAACCTGCCTCTTTTAATGTTTGCATTTCCGCTAATTGTTGCCCTGCTAACCCCTGGGTAAGGGCCCCTAGTGGTAACACACGGGCCATGCCCATTAATGTGGCCCGTTCGCGTATTAGGCGGATTACTGCTGTGTTGTCGGCCACTGGGTCGGTATCTGGTGGCACACACAGGTGGGTAACGCCTCCGGCTGCCGCTGCACGCACTTCGGTGGCAATGGTGCCCGCACGGTGGTGGCCCGGCTCTGGCAAATGTACGCAGGTATCTACTAAGCCTGGCAGTAACCAGCAGCCAGCGGCGTTAAATATTTGTGCTCCTGGTGCTTCAAGGCTAGCGCCAATACGGCTAATGCGGCCCTTTTGGATAAGCAAATCTGCTACTTCGTCGCGTTGCGAGACGGGATCGATGATTCGTGCTTGGCGGATAAGCAAGTCTGTTTTAGCGTACATCTTGGCCCTCTTGTTCTTGCTGTCGGCGAGCTGCCCTTTCTGTTTCACGGCCGCCCATGCACATGGACATAACTGCCATCCGTACGGCAATGCCGAAGGTAACCTGGTGTAAAATAACCGAGTGCGGGCCATCTGCCACTTCAGAAGCAATTTCCACGCCGCGGTTGATGGGGCCAGGGTGCATCACGATGGCTTCAGGGTGAGCCACTGTTAAACGTTCGTTATTGAGGCCGTAGTGGTTATAAAATTCGCTTTCAGAGGGTAGCAAGGCGGCGTCCATACGCTCTTTTTGCAAGCGCAGTGCGATCACCACATCGGCATCGCGCAAGCCATCTTGTAGGCGGTTGAACACTTTTACTCCCATGGCCTCAATGTCGTTGGGGATGAGTGTGCGTGGGCCCACCACGCGGATTTCTGCCGCGCCTAAGGTGCGTAATGCATAAATTTGTGAACGCGCCACGCGTGAATGCAAGATGTCTCCCACAATGGCTACAGTAAGGCCTTTAAAGCCCCCTTTGTAGTGGCGAATGGTGTACATATCGAGCATAGCTTGGGTGGGGTGTGCATGGCGGCCATCGCCGGCGTTGATGATGGCCACGTTAGGGGTAGCGTGGCGCGCGATGTAATGCGGTGCCCCTGAATCGGCATGGCGCACCACAAACATGTCGCTTGCCATGGCTTCAAGGTTGCGCAGCATATCCATTAAAGATTCACCCTTGCTGGTGGCTGAGCGGGCGATATCAATGTTGAGAACGTCAGCAGAAAGGCGTTTAGCGGCAAGCTCAAAGGTGGAACGTGTGCGGGTGCTGGGTTCAAAAAATAAGTTAACCACTGTTTTGCCGCGCAACAAAGGCACGTTTTTAATTTCTCTGCCACCCACATCCACAAAGGATGCTGCCGTATCAAGGATTTGCTCTAGAACGGGTTTTGGCAAACCGCGCAAAGCAATAAAGTTGCGCAGTTGGCCGCCGTTGGTGAGCTGTATGCTGGTGTGGCTATCAGTCATGGTTCGCCTTGTTGGGGTCGATAATGTCTGCGGTAAGAGGGGCAGGGCCATGTACTTTAACCCGGAGTGGTATCGGCAGCGCTAGTGGTTCGCCACACACATCTGGGCTAACAGGCAACTCTCGGCGGCCCACATCAAACAGCGTAACTAGGGTGATGCTGGCAGGGCGCCCATAGTCGAAAATTTCATTCAGTGCCGCCCGTACGGTTCTGCCACTCATGAGCACGTCGTCTACTAATACCACGTGAGCGTTTTCCACATCAAAGGGCAGGTTGCTTGGCTTTACGCGTGGGTGCAGGCCTCGTTGAGAAAAGTCATCACGGTAGAAGCTAATATTCAAAGCACCCAAGGGCGCTGCGTGTTTAAGGCGCTCTTTGAGAGCCTCTGCCACCCAAACCCCACCAGAATGGATGCCGATGAGATGGAATTCATCGATTTGGTGAGACGTGAGGTAATCCTGTAGTTTTGCCGTCATTTGCTCAAGTAATTGAGAAATATAAGGCGTATCGAAACGGGTCACAATGGCGCTCCTGAGTCGTCGTTGAAGAACGATTCTATAAGTAAAACGGCAGCGATGCTATCCACTTTCGGGTCGGCCCCGCCGCGGTAATTATCGCCTAAGCGCGCGCGTGCTTCGCGCGTGCTTAGGCGTTCGTCTATGAGCCGTGCTGGCACACCGAAACGGCCTTGTAAACGGCCGGCAAAACGGCGTGCGCGGCGGCTCGATTCACTTGGGCTGCCATCCATGTTCAGTGGTAAGCCCACTAATAAATACTGTGGTGCCCATTCGTTAACAAGCTGCTGCACTTGTTGCCAATTGGGCTGCCCATCTTGGGCCATAAGGGCTGCCAGTGGGCTGGCAGTGCCAGTGAGCGACTGGCCCACCGCCACGCCAATTTTTCTCGTACCAAAATCAAATGCCAACACGCTAATAGGGGGGTTAGGCATGGCCTATGTCCGTGGAGAGTAAATCGATATTAATGCCGGCAGCATTTGCGGCATAACGCCAGCGCTCAGCTAGGGGCACGGTAAATAAAATATCCTTTGGGCAAGGCACGTTTTAACCAAGAGTTTTGCAGTAGCTCTTGCTCTAGTTGAGCGCCTTCCCAACCTGCGTAGCCCAGCACAATTAACGAATGCTTGGGCCCACGGCCCACGGCAATGGCAGCTAAAATATCTTTAGAATGGGTAAGCCACAGTGTTTCGTTGATGGCTTGGCTCGTTTCCCACACCTGTTCTGTGGGGGGGTGCAAAATAAAGCCAGCCTCGGGTTGCACGGGGCCACCCATTACCACGGGGTGTGCCTCTGCGTTAACGTTTTGGGCGACAATATTAAGCTGCGAGAGTACATCATGAATACTGATAGGGGCGGGTTTGTTAATGCTAAACCCCATCGCCCCTTTTTCGTTATGCTCTAATAGCAAAATAACGGCTTCTTTGAACCATGCGTCTTCAAGCTGTGGCATAGCCAACAGAAGTTGTTGTTCTAAACTATTAAATGCCATCGCTAATCCTTAAGTTGCTTACCCTAAGGTTACTGGGTTAGTGGTTAGATAGCACCTGTTGGCGGTCAAACTGCCATGTGCGAATTAATTGCAGCTCGCTTACATGTTCGCTTAGGGTGCTGTCAAAGGGCATAAATGGTGCAGCTAAACGCACACTTTGCACGGCGGCTTCATCCAAAATGCGATGCCCCGATGAAGATGAAATTTTAATTTTGCTTACCTGGCCGTTGGCTTGGATAGCCACTAAAAGGCGCACGTTGCCCACAAGGTTTTGCGCTAATGCTTGCGCTGGAAAGTTTTCTGTACCCACCCGTTCAACGGTGCGCCGAAAGGCATCAATGTAGGCGGCTTCAATATGAGCAAAGGTGGCTGCTATTTGCTCGAATTCATCCTCTTGGTGTTGCTCGGTTGGCACAGGGGCACTGATAGGAGCGTTAGGGTTGAGTAATAAGCTGTAGTGCTCAATTAGCCCTTGAATGTGGGCGAATGGATCGGGGGTGGAGTGGGTGTAATGGCGCGGCACATAGCTAATGGCGTGGCTTGGGCCAGTGGTGGTGAGTAAGGTGCGGTGTTGCGCAACTGTTGTTGCGGTATGCATCGGTGTGCGTGCCGCTTTGGTGGCATTGTCTTCGCCCTGTTGCTGCGCCTCAGCGTAGTGCATTGCTTGGTCGGGTTGTTGGTTGGCCTGGTGGTTAAGGGTAGTGCTGATGGTAGAGAACTTTGGCGTTGGGGTGCTCGTGCTGAAGGTAATGCCAAAGATAAGAGCGATGTGCACGGCAATAGCAACGCCTAACGCATACAGGAAAGGTTGGTGGGTTGCTGGCATGCACTGTGAATCCTTTGTTCAATGGGCGCCAGTGTTAGCTGGCGCCATGTGTCATTAAGTTAGTGATCAAGTTGGGTTTCGAGGAAATCTAATAAATCGCTAGCGATATTAATATCATAAATGGCATCTAGTTCACGAATACAGGTAGGGCTAGTCACGTTAATTTCTGTGAGGTAGTCGCCAATAACGTCGAGGCCAACAAAGTGCAGCCCTTTTTCTTTTAGCACGGGGCCCACTTGTGCACATATCCAGCGGTCACGCTCGGTGAGTTCGCGGCCTTCGCCACGCCCGCCAGCGGCAATGTTACCACGGGTTTCGCCCGCCATGGGAATGCGTGCTAACGCATAGTCCACAGGTTCGCCGTTGATCATCAAAATGCGTTTGTCGCCATCGGTGATTTCGGGGATGTAGCGCTGAATCATTGCAGGGGTGGTGCCATGCTCGGTAAGCACTTCGGCGATTACAGCAAAGTTAGGATCACCTTCTTGAATGCGGAAAATATTGCTACCGCCCATGCCATCAAGGGGCTTCATGATGGTGTCTTTATGTTCGGCTACAAACGCTCGCAGCTGCTCGGCATCGCTAGTAACCACAGTAGGCACGGTGCATTGCTGAAATTGTGTGGCAAACAGCTTTTCGTTGCAATCACGGATGCTGCTTGGATGATTGCTCACGAGCACGCCTTCGCGCACCGCTTGATCCAATAAATATGTGCAGTAGAGGTAGTCGCGGTCAACGGGAGGGTCTTGGCGCACCAATACGATGTCTAATTGGGAAATGGAAATATCTTCTTTTTCTTCTAGCTCGTACCACTCATTATTATCGTCTTGCACCCGTGCCTTTTGCACCGTAGCGCGCACTAAACCATGGTGCAGATACAACTGTTCGGGGGTGAGATAGTAGAGCGTCCACCCGCGGCGCTGGGCCTCAAGCATCATGGCCAAGGTGCTGTCTTTGTAGGGGGTGATGCTATCGATGGGGTCCATAATAACCCCTAAAGCTAATGACATAGGTGATCTCCTTTGTAAGGCTTACGATGTTAACAAGGCCGCTGCCCTCGTGCTACAGCGCTTGGCTAGGTACACTTTGTGTAGGCAAGAGCAGCATATGGCATAAGCAATGAAAGCAACAAAAGAAAACAGAGCAGGCCAGCCAGCAGGAGCCTCTTCTGCAGGGCGTTTTCAAAACCGTCGTTATACAGCCAAGTTATCTTGGTGGCGTGTTATCGGCTGGTTATTGTATCGCCAGCGTTACTTGCCGCCACCTCAGCGTTTTCCTATTCGCACCGCAGGGCATGCTGAACTGTTAGCTAGCAAACCAGCCGTGCCACGGTTGGTTTGGCTAGGCCATGCTTCGTTTATGTTGCGTTATGGGGAGCATACAGTGTTAACCGATCCTGTATTTTCTCATCGGGCGAGCCCCTTCAAGCATTTTGGGCCGGCGCGCAGCACCCCGGTGGCATTATCGGTGGATAAACTGCCACCGGTAACACAGGTATTCATTTCTCATAATCATTACGATCATTTAGATAAAGCTTCGGTGCAGGCTTGCATAATCGCTTTGGTAACGCCATTACTTGGTGGGTGCCGCGGGGGTTGCAACGTTGGTTTCGCCGTTTGGGTATCGAGCGGGTGCATGAGCTTGATTGGTGGCAGAGCGCACAACACCACAGCGGCCTTCGTGCTCATTTTGTGCCAGCACAGCATTTTAGTGGCCGCGGCTTGTTTGATCGAAACCGCACCTTATGGGGCGGCTGGGTGATCGATATAGTGGGTTTTCGTTGCTTTTTTGCCGGTGATACGGGCTACGATGCGGATTTATTTGCTGAGATTGGCGCTGTGTTCCCCAACATGGATTTAGCGCTATTGCCCATCGGCGCCTATGATCCACGCTCACTGATGTTTGCTATGCACGTAAACCCAGAAGAAGCAGTGCAGATGCACCTGGATTTAGCGCCGCGCTTATCGGTGGGTATGCATTGGGGCAGTTTTCAACTCACAGACGAACCTATGGATGAGCCGCCGCAGCGGTTGCAACATGCGTGTGCACAACATGGTGTATCATCAACAGAGTTTGTGGTGATGCAGCATGGCGAGGTGCTCACCTTGAGAGTAAGGCAAAGCGAGTAAATAATGACAAGCACAAAAATATCATGGCAAGACAAGCTACTGATTCGCAGTTTAAAACTAATGGGGCGGCTGCCTTTGTGGTTTGCTACGGGGCTAGGTGCTCGGTTAGCTGGTTTGATCACTTGGTTGCCGCTGCCTTGGGCTAGTGCTTACCGCGTTGCGCTAGTGAATATTATGCTGTGCTACCCTGAGCTAACTTATAAAGAGGCTGCTCGCTTGGCCCGTCGCTCTATGCGCCAAACAGGGCGAACCCTCACAGAATTTGCCCATGTGTGGACGCAGCCAGCAGAAAAAAGCATTGATCGTATTAGCCAAGTAACAGGGCTAGAAGCGCTGCGTTGTGAATTGTGGGAAAAGAAGCCCGTGTTGTTGCTTACATTGCACCAATCCAGCTGGGAGCTGCCAAATTTGCTGCTTGGCAAAGAAACCCCCATGACGGCGTTTTATCAACAACATGGCAATGCCCTATTGAACCGTTTAGTAACTACTGCCCGTGAAGGTACAGGCAGCACATTAGTGCCAGCAAACAATCAAGGCATTCGTGCGGGCCTCGCAGCAATGAAACGCAAAGAGGCGGTGGCTATTTTAATCGATCATAATCCGCATGCAGAAAATAACCCGCAAGCAAAGTTTTTTGGCCATTCAGTGCGCACCTCATCGTTACCGCATAAGCTGATCCAACGCTTTCAGCCGGTGGTGTTTTTTGTGGGCTGCCATCGTGGTGAAGGTAAAACCAACGACGTGCGGGTATATATTGAACCCGCCCCTAAAGATATTTATAGTGCCGACGAAGCGGTGAGCTTGGCAGCGATGAACCAGGCTCTGGAAACATTAATTAGCCGTTATCCAGAACAGTATCATTGGACCTATAAACGCTTTCGCCGTATTAACAAGGTGCGTTATGGTGTATATGATCGCAAGATGGTGCTGCTGCTTAAGCAAGCAAAAAAAGAAAATAAGGTTATAGCTATGGAAGACATAGTGAGAATGAGTTTCAATAATCAATAATGATTAGGTAACATACGCTGTTAAATATTTTAAGAGGAATGCATATGTCGTTAGGGAATACAGCTGCCCGCTGGGGTGGTTTTAATAAATTTATGCACTGGGCATTATTTCTGGTACTAGCAGGTGTGTTTATTACGGTAAATATAGCGATGGGGTTAGAGAAAGGTGACCCCACCAAAGGTTTGCTGATGATGCTGCATAAAAGCTTTGCCGTAACAGTGCTTGTGTTGATGGTTATTTGGCGTGTGAAGCGTGCTGGTTCACCGCGCCCTGAGCCTTACGGCGCTGCGTGGCAAGTGCGTTTATCGCAAGTGGTGCAATGGGCAATTATTTTGCTGGCATTATTTATGCCTATTGGTGGCTTTTTAATGTCGCAATTTTTCGAAAGCCCGTTGGTGCTGTTTAATTTGATCCAAGTACCGCAAATTTTACCGGGTAACGAAGAGCTGGGTGGCGTGTTAATGAGCATGCACCGAATTGCTGGCCCCACTTTCTTCTTTATTATTTTAGCGCACATTGCTGGTGCGTTATGGCACCATTTCATTGATAAGGATGAAACCTTGAAGCGCATGTTACCAGGCGGTGGCAAGTAATCGCTGCATAGGTAATAAAAAGCCCAGTGGTAAAACACTGGGCTTTTTTTTGCTTAATGAACTATTCCCACTGCGCCCAAATGGCGCCAAGCAGGGCGATGGGGGCTGTTTCTGCACGTAAAATGCGCTCGCCAAGGGTAATGCAATGAAAGCCCTGTGCCTGGGCCGCGGCCACCTCCTCATCAGTAAAGCCACCTTCAGGGCCTGTGATGAGAGTGAGTGCCTGTGGTGTTGCAGGGAGTAACTGCCGCAGGGGCACTTGCCCTGGGTGGGCTATTAAGCGTAAGGGGGTGGCTACCGTGGGTAACCACTCTAGGATAGGTGCCACAGGAAGCAGCTGTGGCAATACATTAAGTTCGCACTGCTCGCAGGCGCTGGCAATAATGCGTTGCCAGTGTTCCAACTTTTTTTCTAGGCGCTCGCCTCGTAGGCGTACGTCTGTGTAGCGGGTGTCTAAAAGCTGGATACGGCGCACGCCCATCTCAGTGGCTTTCTGTATAGCCATATCCATCCGGTCGCCTTTAATGAGCGGCAAGCCTAGGGTGGCCTCGGCCATGGGGGTGCGCAGCACAGCGTTAAATTGCACAGGCAGCACGGTAACAACTTTGCGTTCCACAGTGCTAATTTCACATAGCCATTCGCCGCTGTGGCCGTCGAATACCACAATTTGCTCGCCTGGGTTAAGGCGTAATACTCGGCTAATGTGGTGGCTAGCGCCTTCGCTTAGGTGGCTGGCTTGGTTAGCGGTTAACGCTTGAGGATGGTAGAAACGGCGCATGAAATATCCTTATACAAGCAACCCCGCGGCCTTTAAAGGCGCGCGGGGAAAAGGCTATACAGCCAGTTCGGTACCTGCATTGCCACGGTCGCGGCCAAGGTAGAGATACATGGCTGGCACTACAAACAAGGTGAACAAGGTGCCCATGGTCATACCTGTGGCAATCACAAAGCCCATGGCAAAGCGTGAACCTGCACCGGGGCCTGAGGCACTGAGCATTGGGAACATGGCCAGCACTAGCGCTGCGGTGGTCATCAATACTGGGCGCAAGCGAATGGCGGTGGCCTCTTCAATGGCAACACGTTTCGATAAACCTTGTTCTTGCAGTTGGTTGGCAAATTCCACAATCAAAATACCATGTTTAGAAATTACCCCAATGAGGGTTACTAGCCCCACCTGGGTGTAAATGTTCATGGTGGCATTAGGAATATAAAGCCCATTAAAGGTGCCGAAGGTGCTAACAATGTTTAGCACCGCCATGCTGAGTAGGGCGCCACCAATAGACATGGGCACCGATACTAGCATGATGATGGGGTCGCGCCAGGATTCAAACTGTGCAGCAAGCACTAGATAAATAATGATGAGCGCGAAGAAGAACGTCATTAGCAATTGCGAACCTTCGGTTTTGAATTGCCGTGATTGGCCTGAATAATCCACTCGGTAGCCTTGCGGTAGCACTTCCTCAGCGGCATTCTCGAGCACGCTAAGGGCTTCGCCCAAGGTAACCCCTGGGCGTGGCACCGCTGAAATGGTGATGGCGTTGAGTTGCTGGAAGCGGTTGAGTTTTTGTGGCTGCACCGACTCCTCTAAGGTGGCGATGGTGGATAGGGGGATCAGTTCGCCTGAGCGTGAACGCACGTAAAAATCGAGTAACTGCTCGGGGTTTAAACGTTCGCCACGTTCCACCTGTGGGATCACTTTATAAGAACGGTTTTCCAGGGAGAAGCGGTTAGCGTGGGCGCCAGCCATCATCGCGGCCATATCCATGCTTAGGCTGGCCATATCGATGCCAAGAGCTGCTGCTTTTTCGCGATCAATGACTATTTCAGAGCGGGGTTTATCCACTTTGAGGTCGGTGTCTAAGAAGATAAATTTACGGCTTTCATAGGCTTTCCCTAAGATTTGTTCGATGAGCTCTTCAGCCGCTGCGATAGGTTGCGTGGTACCCACCACAAATTCCACGGGGAACCCCCCGCCACCGCCCGTGGGCAGAGGAGGAGGTTGGAATGCTGCCATCTTTAAACCAGGGATGCTCCCGGTAAGGCCCTGAATGTCTTGCTCTAACACCTGTTTGGTGGAGCGGCTACGTTGCTCCCAAGGCTTGAGCACAATGCCGGCAATACCATTGGTAACCGAACCTGCGCCCGAGCTTTCCATACCATTGATCAGGAAGATTTTTTCCACTTCATCTAGTTCAATGGTTTTGTTATAAAACAAACCCGTATTTTGTTGGAAATATTCCATGGTGGCGTATGGGTCGGAATCGGCAATTGCCACGATAAAGCCTTGGTCTTCTTCTGGGGCAAGTTCTGCCGGCATGGCGTTGAAGAGAAAGTAACACGATGCCAATACGATGAGGCCGAAGAGGGCCACCACATGTTTATCATTCATGGTGGAATGCAGTGTGCGCTGATAGCGGTTTTTTAAGCTATCAAAGCGTGCATCGAGCCAGTTGGCGAGTTTGCTGGTGCCGCCTTCCTCGTTGGAGCGTAGTAATTTCGCCGAGAGCATGGGCGACAGTGTTAGCGCGGTAACCCCTGATAGCAACACGGCGCCGGCCAAGGTGAAAGCGAACTCCACGAATAGCGTACCGGTAAGCCCGCCAATGAAACCAATGGGCAGATACACCGCCATTAGCGTGGTGGTCATGGCCACCACAGGCCATGCAAGCTCTCGTGCGCCTCTAATGGCCGCATCGAAGGGCTGCATGCCGTTTTCCACGTGGCGGTGGATGTTTTCTAGCACAATAATGGCATCGTCCACCACAATACCAATGGCAAGCACCATGGCTAGCAGGGTGAGTAAGTTGATGGAGAAGCCCATGAGCAGCATTAAAAATAGGGCGCCAACCATGGAAACAGGCACGGCTAACACAGGGATAAACACCGAGCGCACTGAGCCTAAGAACAGGAAGATCACGGCCACTACAATCAAGAGGGCCTCGATGATGGTTTTCACCACCTCGTTAATGGAATCCTGGATATATTCGGTGGAGTCGTAAGGAATGTCGGCGTATAGGCCTTCGGGCAGCTCGGGGATAATATCCTCATTCCATACCTTGTGCACCGCTTGGATCACATCTAAAGCGTTGGCATCGGGAGCCACTTCAATACCAATAAAGGTGGCGGCCTCCTCGCCAAAGGTTACGGTGGTGCTGTAACTTTCGGCGCCGAGTTCTACTTCAGCAATATCGCGAATGCGAATGGTGGCGCCGTCTTCTTCAAGCACAATAAGTTCTTCGAACTCTTCTGGGCTGTTTAAGTCGGTTTGCGCTTTTAGATCGATACTCACCAAAGCACCTTTGGTGGCACCCACCGCCGAGAGCACGTTGTTGGCGCGTAATGCCGCAAACACATCACCTGCGGTTACACCAAGGGCGGCCATTTTCTCGGGGTCGAGCCACACGCGCATGGCAAAGGTACGTGCCCCTAAAATGTCGGCTTTTTGCACCCCAGGCACAGTGGAAAGCAAGGGTTCTACCACCCGCACTAGGTAATCGGTGGTTTGGTTGTTGTCCAAAATGTCACTGTAGAAGGCCAAGTACATGGCGGCAGTGGTATCACCTTCCTGCATGTCGATCACAGGGTCTTCTGCTTCTTCAGGCAATTCGCCGCGCATCTTGTTTACCTTCGCTGCCACTTGGGTAAGCACCGCGTTAGGGTCGGCATCTAGGCGCAAGAAGGCCTGAATTAGTGAGGCCCCCCCCACACTGGTAGACATGATGTAATCAATCCCATCGGCGGTGGCCACTTCGCGTTCTAGGGGCGAGGTAATAAAGCCTTGGATGAGGTCTGCATCGGCGCCCACGTAGGGGGTGGTAACCGTGATCATGGCGTTTTGCAGCTCGGGGTATTGGCGCACGTTCAGTTCTGTCATGGCACGCAAGCCAAGCAGCAAGATAAACAGGCTGACCACCCACGCGAGCACAGGTTTCTTAACGAATAAATCCGTAAATCTCATAATGCTGGTCTCTGCTTATTTAGCTGTTATCGGGTTCGGGGCGTTCTTGCGGAGATAGCTCAACCTCGTCGCTAATATTTACCCTCGTATCGTTGCTCAGTTTGAGTAGGCCTGAAGTGGCTACGGTTTCACCTGCTTTAAGGCCTTCAGTAATAGCAACAAAATCGCCAAGAGTGCGGCCAGTTTTCACAAAGCGGCGCTTTACCACGAGCTCTTCTTCATCGCTATCATTGTTGGCTTTGGCTACTACAAACACGGCGTTGCCGTAAGGGTTGTAGCTCACCGCCGTTTGCGGCACCACAGTTACTTCTTCGTCATCGCCGAGGCTCACTTGCACGCGGGCAAACATGCCTGGGCGGATATTTTTTTCTTCGTTGGCAATTTCTGCCTGCACGTTGATGCTGCGGGTAGCGGCATCAATGCCGGGTTCAATGGCGGTAATTTTACCTGTGAAGGTTTCGCCAGGGGCGGCATCCACTGTGGCGCTAACTGTTTGGCCCACGTGCAATGATTGCAAACGATTTTCTGGCACTTTGAAGTTGATATAAATGGGTGCAATTTGTTGCAGGCTTACCACGGGGGCACCGGGGGATAAAAATTCGCCAAGGTTAACCTGGCGAATACCAAGTTCGCCAGAAAAAGGCGCACGAATGGTTTTTTGGGCAATCAAAGATTCTTGGCTAGCCAAATTCCCCGCTGCTTGGTCGGCCTGGCTGCGTGCACGATCAAGCTCGGCTTTAGAGGCGCTGCCACGGCTATGCAGGTTTTGTGTACGTTTGAAATCGGCATCGGCGAGGCTAACCGCAGCACGCAATGCGCGCAACTGGGCTTTATCGGTTTTATTTTCTAGCTGCAATAATACATCGCCTTCGTTAACCGTGTCGCCCGATTGGAAGCCGATCTTTTCGATAATGCCGGCGGCTTGGGTGGTGAGCAAGGTGCCGTTAATGGCCTCGGCGGTGCCAACAGCGTTTAAACGCACTGGCCAGCGAGTGGTTTGAGCTTCTTCCGTGGTGATTGTGGCAGCGGGCATGGGCATATTATCGAAGAAATCGTTAATGCCGTCGTCGAGCATTTTTTGCACACCAAATACGCCGCCAAAAATGACGATACAAGCCAATAGCATTAAAATCATGCGTTTGTTCATGGAGCTGTTTCCTCGATGGGTGAATCTTGGCAAATGAAAAGGGCATCCGGGCACAGGTCGCTGTACAGTGCATCCGAGATGTGTTTTATGTTGTTAGTGAGTGCGGTTTCATCGAAGGGATCAAGCAGTGGCTGCCACTGTAACCCGTTCAAATATAAGTGTATATGGCGCAGTAACCAACGGTAAGGCTGCTTAAATTCTAGGTGAGCTAGCACGCCCTTAGCATGCACCAACGTGTGCATGCCCATGGATAGGCACCACTGGCCCAAGGCTAGTTCAATGGGTTCTTGATGGCGGGCATCGATATCGCCTGCCGCGATGGCTTCTTCCACAATACTAATGGCTAGTTCGCTTTGCGGCCGGTATGCCGTAATCACTTGCTCGCAACGTTCCTGTGTTGCGGCGCCCCACACTGCGTCTGTAAAAATATACTGGTTTAAGCGCAGGTGGTCTGGGTGGTGCAAGGCAAATAAAACATCGCCAAGCACAAAGGCAATTAGCTTGTCACGGCTGCTTGCCTGCCAATGGTGCACACGTTGGGTAATATTTTGTAGTTGTTGCGCTTGGCTTGCACACACAGCTAATAGCAGGTCTTCTTTGGAGGCAAAGTGTTGGTACAGCGTGCCCGTAGCGTAATCGCAGGCACGGGCTATATGCGCCATTTTCAGCGATAGTAGGCCCTCGGTGCGAATATGCTCCATGGCGGTTTCAATAAATAGCTGTTCACGGGCAGCTAGTTCACGCTGCCGGCGTTTTTGTGTCCCCATGTTGGTGCCTAGTGTCGGTAACAAAAGGCGTCATTATGAACACGATTCACAAAATGAGCAACCGTTAATGAAAGGCGCCTAACACATGGTTAAGGAAGCGCAACCCTTGCGCTGTGCAAGCTAATCGTTTGCCACCTGCCACCATTAGCCCTTGCTGCTGTAGTTGTTGCCAAGGGGTGGTAATGGTGCTTAGGGGCAACCCTGTGCGTTGGCTAAAGTAGGCACTAGGCACGCCGTTAATTAAGCGCAGAGCGTTAAGCATAAACTCGATTGGTAATGCCTCGGCAGTAAGGGTTGTAAGGTTGCGCCGTGTATGCCCGCCATTGAGCAAATAATGCTTTGGGTGGCGGGTTTTTTGGTAGCGCAGAATAGCGCCGCTGGGTTGAGTAACTTTGCCATGGGCGCCGGCGCCAATACCGATGTAATCAGCAAATTGCCAATAGTTGAGGTTATGTTGGTTTTCGTTGGCTGCGCTGGCAAAAGCGGAAATTTCATAGCGTGGATAGCCATGGTCAGCTAAAAAAGAAAAGCCTTCTTCTTCTACGTCTGCCCAGTGGTCTAAATCAGGTTGGCGAGGTGGAAAGCTAAAAAACACGGTGTTGGGCTCGATAGTTAATTCGTACCAACTAATATGGCTTGGTTCGAGTTCAATGGCCTGCTCTAAATCGGCCATGGCCTCGGCGGCGGTTTGTTGCGGCAAGGCGTGCATTAAATCGATGTTGAAGTTGGTAAAGCCGGCTTGCCGTGCAGCATAAATGGCTTGTTTAGCCATGTGGCTATCGTGTTGGCGGCCTAATACGCTGAGTTGATGGTTATGAAAGCTTTGCACGCCAATGGATAAGCGATTAATGCCTGCTGCGGCAAAGCCCTCGAATTTTTCTTGTTCGCTGGCGCCTGGGTTGGCTTCCATAGTGATTTCTACGTTAGGCACAAAGGTAAGATGTGCCTTTAGGTGCTGCATTAGGCGCCGGTAAAAACCCGCCGACATTATGCTAGGTGTGCCGCCGCCAAAAAAAACACTGGAGATGGGGCGTTGTTGCACGCTGCTAAGTTCTTCTGCTAGGTCTCGTTGTAGTTGGGTGAAATAAGCGTCTTCGGGAATGTCGCCCGTAATGCTATGGGCATTGTAATCACAATATGGGCACTTTTTACTGCACCAAGGTAGGTGGATATAAAGCGCAAGCGGAGGTAAGGCTGTCATGGCGTGCTTAAGGTGGTGGATGGGCCGCTAGTGTAGCAAGTTTTTCCTTAGGCAAGAAAAACGCCCCGTGATAGGGGCGTTTTGCGTGTTGCTAGGCAACATTACTTGCCAAGGTTATCAATGGCATCTTTTGCTTTTTGCTTGCTGTCCGCCGCTTTTTTGTTGGCGTCGGCCTTGGCTTCATCAGCTTTAGCTTGGGCGGCTTGCTTGTTAGCTTCCGCTTTGTCGGCTGCTGCTTGCTTAGCATCGTCTGCTTTCGCTTTTGCTGCGTCAGCTTTATCTTGTGCGGCCTCTTTCGCTTCGTCAGCTTTGTCTTGTGCGGCCTCTTTTGTTTCTGTTGCTTTTTCTACCGTTGCATCTTTAGCGTCAGCGGCTTTTTCTTTTGCAGCGTTTGCTTTTTCAGCTGCGGCATCCTTTGCTTTGCTAGCTGCTTCCTTAGTGCTATCGCTTGCTTCTTTTGCTTTTTCTTTGGTGGCGTCTGCTGCGTCTTTAGCTTTTTCCTTTGCGCCTTCCACAGCATCCTTAGCCGCTTCAGTTGCGTTAGCACCAGCTTCTTTAACGCTTTCAACAGCTTCAGCTGCGCTTTCTTTCATTTGATCGATAGTAGATTGCTCTTTATCAGGTGTGTCGCTGCAAGCTACTAGCGCCAATGTACCAAGTAGGGCTGCGCCAGCTAAAAAATGCTTTTTCATGTTAAAACTCCTTGTTTTGTTTAGATGCAACGAGCCGCTCCATTAAGGCATGCGGCCGGTCCGCTGTTAGCTTAACGCGCCGAACAGAGAATGTGAGCAGGCGTTAATGCTTTTTAACAGTTGTTTAATATTGTTTCAGCCTGCCGAAAACGCTTGCATTAACTTGCGTAGCGCTACACCTCGGTGGCTGAGTTGGTGTTTTACTGCGTTGCTCAGCTCGGCCGCAGTAGCGCCTTCGGTGGGCACATAGAAATACGGATCATAGCCAAAACCTTGTTCGCCGGCAGGGGTGAGCTGTATTTCGCCCTCCCAACTACCATGGCAAATAAGTGGTACTGGGTCGAATTCATGCCGCATGTACACGATGACACATTGGTATCTTGCCACAAAGGGGCCGCTGCCAAGTTGCTGTAGCTGCTGAATAAGGTGGGCATTGTTGTCAGCATCGCTAGCTGCAGGGCCTGCGTAACGGGCTGAATAAATGCCAGGGGCACCTTGCAGGGCATCTACTTCCAGGCCTGAGTCATCGCTAATGGCCGGCAGCCCCGTATGTGCGCAGGCGTTCCTGGCTTTTAGGATGGCATTTTCCACAAAGGTTAAGCCGGTTTCATCGGCTTCAGGCACATTAAAAGCGCTTTGTGGGAGGATGCTGTAGCCCAATGGCGCAAGGATCTCTTCTAGCTCTCGCATTTTCTTTTGGTTACCCGAGGCAAGAACAATTTTCATTGTAGTGTTACTCGGTAAATGGCCAGTTCGCCGTAAAAGTTAGGCAGTAAGCGCGTAGCCCAGTTGGCTTCATGGTGGCGGTTCAGCACTTCGCGTTCTAATATTTTATAGTGGTTTTCGTGGCAGAAAGCGTCGAAGTCGCGCACAGAGCACAAGTGGATGTTAGGGGTGTCGTACCACTGGTAGGGTAAACGTTTGGAAATAGGCATGCGGCCTTTCAAGAATAAATAGCTGCGCACCTGCCAATAGCCAAAGTTAGGGAAGGTTATGATTGCTTCACGGCCCACGCGTAGCATTTCCGAAAGCACCAAATGGGGTTTTTCCACAGCTTGTAATGCTTGCGTCATCACCACATAGTCAAAGCGGTTGTCGGCAAAATTATCAAGGCCTTTATCTAAATCTTGCTCGATAACACTCACGCCTTTTTCGATGCAGCGGGTAATTAAACCGTGGTCAATCTCAAGGCCGTAGCCATCGATGTTGCGGGTGTCGCGCAGTTTAGCTAGCAGGGTGCCATCACCGCAGCCAAGGTCGAGTACCTTGGCATGGTTTGGAATCCAGTTGCGAATAATGGAAAAATCAGAACGTGAAACAGACACTAGTTGGCCTCCGCTTCGTCGGCAACACGGTTAAGGTACCCGCGCAACATGTCAAAATACATAGGGATTGGTAGCAAGAATGCATCGTGGCCTTTGTCTGTGGGGATCGATGCGTAACTCACGGGGTGGCCCACGGAGAGCAAGGCGTCAACAATTTCTTTCGAACGCTCAGGCGGAAAACGCCAGTCGGTGGTAAAGGAGAGTACTAAAAACTTGCACTTTGCTTTGCTTAAAGCTTGTTCTAGGGAATTGTCGTAATCGCTAGCCGGATCAAAGTAATCTAGCGCTTTGGTCATTAGTAAATACGTGTTGGCATCAAAATTGCGCGAGAAAGTTTCGCCTTGGTAGCGCAAGTAGCTTTCCACCTGGAATTCCACATCAAAGCCAAACTGAAAGCGGCCACTGCGTAGATCGCGGCCGAATTTTTCACGCATGGCGTCGTCGCTTAAATAGGTTATGTGGCCCACCATGCGGGCAAGAATAAGCCCTTGGCGTGGATAGGTCTGGTGCTCCACATAACGGCCATGGTGAAACGCTGGGTCGGTGATGATGGATTGGCGCGCCACTTCGTTAAAAGCAATGTTTTGTGCCGATAAACGTGGTGCTGCGGCAATTACCAACGCATGGCGCAGGCGGTCGGGGTATTCGATGGCCCATTGCAGCGCCTGCATGCCTCCCATGCTGCCACCTATCACGGCAGCCCAAACATCAATGCCAAGGCGGTTGGCCAACAATGCTTGGCTGTGCACCCAGTCTTTAATCGTAACGAGAGGGAAATCAGGCCCCCATAACTCGCCTGTATCGGGGTTAATGGTGGTGGGGCCAGAAGAGCCATGGCAGCCGCCGAGGTTGTTTAGGCACACTACGTAAAAGCGGTTGGTGTCGATGGGCTTGCCAGGGCCGATGCAGCTATCCCACCAGCCAGGGCGCTTATCGTCGGCATGGTGGTAACCAGCCGCGTGATGATGGCCCGATAATGCATGGCAAATGAGCACAGCATTACTGCGTTCAGCATTCAGGGTGCCGTAAGTTTCATACACTAAGTCGAATGTGGTTAGTGTGCGCCCACACTCAAGGGTTAGTGGCTCTTCAAAATGTATAGTGCTGGGCTTTACTAGGCCCACGGAATCTGCTGGAAAAGACACGGTCACCAATTTATTCGGTTATGAGGGGTTATGAGTCTACCTGTAAGGCGTTGTTGGTTCTAGCCCCTATCCGCTAGCGTGATACGGGGCGTGTGTGCCCTTGCTCATCAATGGCTACGAAAGTGAAAATGGCATCGGTTACCTTGGCTTTAGCCGCCTGTGAATTAATCCACGCTTCCACCCGGATCTGAATGGAGCTGCGCCCCACTTCAAGCAGCTCAGCGTAACAATAAACGGTGGCGCCTACGGGTACGGGCTTTACAAAAGCCATGTTATCAATGGCCACGGTAGCTACGCGGCCGTTGGCTATATGGCTAGCACGTTGGGCGCCTGCAAGGTCCATTTGGGAAACCAACCAACCGCCATAAATGTCGCCATCTTTGTTGGTGTGGCTAGGCATGGCAATAATTTGTAGGGTTAACTCCCCCTGTGGCTCGGGGGTGATGTCATTTGCGTCTGTCATAAAAACTCTTGTTATTTTGTTGGTGTGCTAGCAGCGCGGTTGCCGCGGATGTTACCACTTTGTGTGAATGCGTGGGATTATATCTTGTTAAGGTAATAAAAGGCCCTTGGTTGCTTGCCCAAGGGCCTTTTTTATTTACCCAAGCTGCCAAAGCGTAAGAATACCAAATAACACGAACAAAGTAGCGCTAAAGCGGTGGGCTAGGCGTTGCCAACGCGGGTTAACCAGTGCGGCGCCTAGCCAAATAACAGGCAAGTTGGTAAGCACCATGCCTAAAGTGGAGCCCGATAACACACTCCAAAATTGGTCTTGGAAACGGGCAGCTAAGGCAACGGTAGCAAGCTGTGTTTTATCGCCAATTTCCGCTAGGAAGAACAAAATAAATGCTGCGGTAAATGCGCCCCACTGGGGTTTGGCGTTGATGTCTTCTGCGGCATCAGGAATGAGCATCCATAGGCCTAAGGCAATAAAGCTAATGCCAAGTAAAAGGGTGAGCCAAAACATGGAAATATATTGTGCGGCCCATTGGCCAAAAAACACAGACAAACCGTGGTTAAGTACGGTGGCGGCGATAATGCCAGCTAGGATTAGCCAAGGGGCACGGTAGCGTTGGGCAAGGGCGAAGGATAAAAGTTGTGTTTTATCACCAATTTCGCCAATGGCTACCAAAGTGGTGGAAACAACAAAAGCATGTTCTAACATTGTGCATAACCTTAATGGGGCGGGACTTTACCGATAGACACAGTGATACAACACAGCCCCGCCCATGCAGGTGTGTTATATCCCAAGTCTCGTCAG
>Ga0079226_10000438_pt1 | contig 28988 bp, 30 predicted proteins | sample Poulit2014_FD_76345 | JGI IMG/M metagenome (GOLD analysis project Ga0079226, IMG submission 76345) | Agricultural soil microbial communities from Georgia to study Nitrogen management - Poultry litter 2014 | ecosystem: Environmental > Terrestrial > Soil > Agricultural land | place: USA: Georgia...
AATATGGATATACCTCCAACGATCATAATCAAAATTGATATGACCATTGCGGTAATCGGTCTTTTTATAAATACTTCAGATATCATCTTATTTTTTTAAAATCGTTCTGCTATTCTTCATTGGGCTCGCTAACTAAATCGCCATCGCTTACTCGAGTGGCGCCGTCAACTATGACCTTTTCGTTTGCCTCTACTCCAGATAAAACAACCATTCTTCCATCATCTAATGTTGGACCAGTGGCAACTTCTCGGTATTCTGCCTGCCCATCCTTATTGACTACAAAAACGTTGTAAACCCCTAACTGTTCGATTAAAGATTTTTGTGAAATAGTAACTTGTTCTTCTTCCGATTGGGTAGTGATTACGAGATTCACATTCATCCCTGGAATTAAGCGATTGGTTTGATTGCTGAAGCTGGCTCTTGCTTTTAGAGTTCCAGTGTTTCTATCAATGGCACGGTCTAGTGTTACTAAATTTCCAGGCTGCTCGTAGAATAGACCATTTGGTAGTTTGACTTTTATATTCTCACTACTTCCCAAGTTTTGCAGAGCAATAAATTCGTCAATTTCTTTTTCATTAATTTGAATTTCAACAGCTATTGGGTCTATGGAGGAAATTGTATTGATAAGTGTTGTTCCAGAAGATACTAAAGCTCCCTCGCGCACTTGGGAGATTCCTACAACCCCTGCGTATGGCGCAATGATTACCGCACGCTTTAAATTCGTTTGTGCCGTTACCAAAGCTGCTTTATTGGCTTGTACTTGTGCTTGCTGGGTGCTTAAATCTGTTTCAGCATAATCTAAAGTTTGTTTAGCAATAGCATCTTGTTCTGCTAGAGAGCGATAACGTTCAACGTCTCTCTCGATTCTGAGTAGGTTACTCTCGGCGATTCTTAAATTGGCTTCAGCTTTCTCTACATCTGCCTCGTAACGTATGCGATCTATCTCATAAAGCTTTTGTCCTTTTTGGACTCTAGCCCCATCGGAGACGAAAATTCCTGTTATATAACCATTTACCTCGGCACGTATCTCCGTTTCATTGAGCGCAACGACCGTCGCTGGATAGTTTCTAGTACCGCCTACGCGCTCTAATTTTGCCTCCTCGGTAGTTACGCTTACTGCATGGCTACCCATTGGGCCACCTGAATTTGATTGTGAATTTTGGTTATCACCACCGCAAGCGGCTAGTAAAGTAACTGCTAAAGCACAGCTTAGGTATGATTTTATGGAAATATTCATTTTACTATTTTCTTTAAATATTATTATCTGTCAATGTTGATTGCTCCTAGGGATTTTTGAACGTCTATCTTACTAGCTAATACGGAATAAAGCGCATTTAAGTAATTCAGAGAACTGGTCCTTAAATCTGTTTCTGCTGTCATTAAATCAAGGTATGTTTTAATTCCTGCATCGTATTGTAGTTTTATAGTTTCGTACACCTCTTCACTGAGTTCGACGTTCTCTTTTGCATTTGTCCATTCTATTAAGTTAGCTTTATAGTTTGCCATAGAAGTGCTGTATTCGGAATGGATAGCATTCTCGATTTGCTCTAAATCGTAGTCTATTTGCTTTTCCATAAGCTCAGAACGTCTGAGTTCGTGTATGCGTTTTCCTCCTTGGAAAATAGGGATGTTTATGGACAATCCTAAAACAGAGCTAGGGAAGTTTTGTGAAAACATATTTCCAAAGTTGTTATCACGAAAACTAGCTTGGTAATTAGCAAATGCGCCCACGCGAGGAAGGAAGTTCCACTTGTGGTATTGAGTGTTTACCTTTTGAAGTTCTTTTATATTCGCAATCTGCCTATATTCAATTCTATTCTCCGGATTTAAATACATAGAGGTATCTACGGGTACTTGGAGCTCGAGTGTTTCGATATCGGCTGAAAGCTCAAGGATCCTTGACTGCGGTATATTTAAGAGCTGTTTTAAGAAATCGTATTTTGCTTTTCTAATCTCTGCTGTTTTCTTCAGGTCTGCTTCGGCATTGTTTAAAGAAATACGGGCCCGTTTATAGTCTGTTTTATCCACCATTCCTGTCTCATATCTCGCTCTAGCATCGCCAAATTGCTTTTTAAGGCGTGTGATGTTTTCCTCTATGATATCCAGTTGCTTTTCGGTTGTTAGGATATCAAAGTAAGCTTTGCTGATATCCACCACCGTATTGATTTTTTCCGATTCAATATCTTGTTCGAAACCGGTTCTCAGGTATTTCGATGCTCTCGAGGCTTGCAACATACTGGGATCTAAAATCGTTTGATCCAATTGAAATAGAGCAGAGAAATTGTTTTTTTGCCCCATTTGTATATTTTGATCGCCAATGGTACTAGTAGGAATTTTCAAGTTGTGGTTGTAGGAACCATTTGCGTTGATTTGTGGCAACCATCCCGATAAAGAAGAACGAATTTCTCGTTCACCTATTTCCTCGGCCAAATTACTTTGCTTAACACTAATTTTGTTTTTTAGAGCAAAGGATATCAACTCGTTTAAATTGGGGGAAACCGGTAAGTCACCGGTTTGTGCCTTGCTTCCAAAGAATACCGAGCAAGACAAAAATAATAATGCGAAGCGTTTTAAACCTCTCTTTTTTAAATGGACCATATGATTTTATCGAACCAACTAGTAAATATTTAATAAAAATTATAGATGACCCTCTATAATTTACTTTATGTTTTCCTACGTTAAATGTTAAAACATGTAATAAAAAACAGGTCTTATAAAAGATCTGAGCTGGGTTTTAATCCATCATGCATCTTTTAAGAAAGACCTACTTGAGTTTTTTACTGAAAAAACTATGTTTTATATAATTAACTATTCCGCTAAAATAGTCAAAAAGCAAATACTTAATTGTCAAATGTTTGTTGCATTTGTGAAGTGTCAGTTTAAATTGCAATATTTTAGTCCTTTCTTTAGGGGATCCTAAAAAGCATGTTGTGTTTTTCTTTAAGTATTTTTTAGAGTATTTGTTCTTTTAAGGAAGCCTCCTGTTTCTTTAAAGCATCCCATTACCAGCCTTTTATTGCACTATCACCAAATATTTCTTTTGCTTTCTCAGCAACTCTTTCAGATTGATAAGCCTCAACAAATTGTCGTACCTGCTCTGAATCGTAGTTGTCCTTTCGGGCCACTATTAAGTTTACATAAGGAGAGTCGCTTTCTTCTTGAAATAACCCGTGCTGTGCATAATCGAGACCTGCTTGTGCTGAAAAGGTATTATTGATTATGGCAATTATCACTTCTTTATCATCTAATACACGTGGTAATTGTGGAGCCTCGATTTCTAATATTTTAAGCGATAGAGGATTCTCCTGTATATCCAGTAGCTTGGGCGATGTGCCGGCATTTGGATCCAGAGAGATTAGTCCGTGTTTTTCCAATAATAATAAAGCACGAGCCCCATTGGTGGGGTCATTGGGAATAGCTACAGTTCCTCCTTTTTTCAATTCAGATAGGTCTCTAATTTTTTTAGAATACGCAGTTATGGGGTAAATGAAAGTTTTGCCTACCTCGATGAGGTGGTACCCTCTTTGTTTGGACTGGGTTTCAAGATACGGTAAATGCTGAAATGCATTGATGTCAATGTCTTTATTGTGCAGTGCCTCGTTCGGCATTACGTAGTCGTTAAAAGTGATGAGCTTGACCTCTAATCCGAAGCGTTCTTTGGCCTCCGCTTTTGCCGCTTCGGCAATTTCTTGTTCAGGACCTGCTGTCACGCCTACCTTTAAGCTGTGGCTGTCGCTGGATGAGCAGCTCAGTAAACTTAGCGATACGGCCAGAATTAAAAGGGTTATATAAACAAAGTTTTTAATCATAATCATGTGTCTAATTTATCGATGATCGAATCTTTTAGATAATAAATCTCCAATATATTGTATGGCAAAAACCAGCAAAACCAAAAGTAATAAAACGCTGTTCATTATAAAAGCGTCGTAACCTATATAACCGTATTGGTAACCAATTTGTCCTAAACCACCAGCACCGACTGCACCACCCATAGCAGAGTACCCCACCAAAGTTATCAAGGTGATGCTGGCGTTATTAATTAAAGAGGGAAGTGACTCGGGTAATAGAACTTTAAGAATAAGTTGCTTAGTATTTACGCCCATTGCGCGTGCCGCTTCAATTATACCATTGGGTATTTCTAAAAGTGAATTTTCTACGAGTCTGGCAATAAATGGGGCAGCCCCTACACTTAATGGTACAATGGCAGCATACATGCCTATGGATGTCCCGGCGATTATTCGCGTAAATGGAATCATCCAAACGATTAAGATGATAAAAGGTATTGCTCTTAAAATGTTGACAACAATCGATAAAGATCTATATAAGGCTAAGTTCTCTTTGTGTTGCCCTTTGCGTGTTAAATATAAGCATACGCCTGTGGGGATTCCGATTAGGAAACCTATAATTCCTGAGGAAAGGGTCATAAAAAAAGTTTCCCATAGGCCATACATTAAAAGTTCGAAATTGTTAAGCATAACCGATGCGTTTAATTTTAGTGTTTAACTTCGAGAGTGCCTTTTGAAATTTGCTTTGGCTATCCTCACTGCCTTTTACCCGAACTTGTAAATAACCGAAATAATGGGTGCCTATTAATTCGATTTCCGTTTTAATAGTTTCGTATTCTTGTGCACTTGTGGTGTAAAGAACCCGCATCAACTCTTGAAAAGGGGTGTCTTGCTCTATAGTGATTTCATACACAGGAAGTAGCCCCTCTTTTTGATCCGGTTGAAGTAGAATAGCAGGGTTCTCCGCGTGATCTTCTTTTAGAAAATCCTTTATCAATCCAGTTTCTCCTTGCTCAACTAGTTCACGGAGTGTTCCTACCGCTGTAATTTCCCCATGTTCCATCAATGCTAATCGATCGCAAATACTCTGAACAACTTCCATCTGGTGAGTTATCAGTAGGATGGTTATGCCTAGTTCTTTGTTGATGCGCTTTAATAGTCGCAAAATAGATTGTGTGGTAAGCGGATCTAATGCGCTTGTTGGTTCATCACATAATAAAACATGGGGATTATTTGCTAAGGCTCTCGCTATTGCAACGCGCTGTTTTTGTCCTCCAGAAAGGCTACTCGGGTATTCGTTAGCTTTTTCACTCAAGCCAACGAGTTCCAGTAGCTCGGTTATCCTATTTTTTTCATTTTGATCAATAGGGCCACTTAATTCAATTGGGAAGCTTACATTCTGCCATACTGTGCGAGAAGAAAGCAGGTTGAAATGTTGAAAGATCATACCTAGCTTTTTACGCTCATCCCTCAAATTCTTATTGTGTAGCTCTAGAATGTTTTTGCCATCGATGTAAACTTTTCCAGACTCAGGTTTTTCCAGCAGATTTATTGATCGAATAAGGGTGCTTTTACCAGCACCACTACTGCCAATAATTCCGAATATTTCTCCTTTATTAATATTTAAGCTAACATTCTTGAGGACCGTAAGAGGCTTCCCCGCTTGTGTGAATGTTTTATATAAGTTTTGTAAACTTATAAAACTATTCTTATGATGCTTAGATTGATTCATGTGATTCGATACTGCTTTTTTCATTCTTTATAAAGCAGAATGAGTGCTTCTGAAATAGCTTATTTCAATTTCAAAATTAAATCTACCGCAAAAGTAGACTTAAAAGTGTTTATTACAAAGCAACTCATGGAATATTCCTTGAAAAGAGAGTTATTTTTAATCTATTTTGGTAGAAATAGAGTGTATTTCTTCTTTTTTGCTCATTCTCCTTATTTTTACGCATCTTTACATGGCTGAAAAAAGATGGACAAATTATGGCGTTTGATATTAATACATTATTACGAGAAAATATAAAATCGTTAGTACCCTATTCTTCTGCAAGAAGCGAATTTAAAGGGCAAGGAAATATTATGGTAGATGCCAATGAGAACGCATATGGCTCTCCTTTGGCACAAGCCTACAACCGTTATCCCGATCCATTACAGTGGGATTTGAAATCGAAAATTACCGCTATAAAAGGGGTGCCGCCTGCAAATATATTTTTAGGTAATGGAAGTGATGAGGCGATTGATTTACTATTTAGAGCGTTTTGTGAACCAGGCGAAGATAATGTTATTATTTTGCCACCAACATATGGTATGTACCAAGTTAGCGCGCAGATCAACAATGTCGCTTGTAAGGAGGTTCCTTTGCTTAGAAACTTTCAGCTCGACATGGAAGGGATCGAAGCGAGTATTGATGACCATACTAAAATGATTTTTATTTGCTCGCCGAATAACCCAACGGGCAATAGCATAGATGTGCGAAGCATTGAAACTATTTTGATGCACTTCCCAGGACTGGTTGTTGTGGACGAGGCATACATTAATTATGCAAGGCAGAAGTCTTTAACCTACGCCCTTAAAGAGTTTCCGAACTTGGTGGTACTGCAAACTTTATCTAAAGCTTGGGGTTTAGCGGGTATTCGTCTTGGGCTGGCATTTTCTAGTGAGGAAATTATTCAAGTACTCAATCAAATAAAACCCCCTTATAATATCAACCAGGCAACCCAAGAGTTGGCGCTTGAAGCGCTCAATGGAAAAAATGGAATTACGCAGGTGAATCAGTGGATAAAAGATTGTGTCCAACAGCGTGGAATTATGGCTGCTGAACTTCAGTCTATTGATCAGGTGATAGAGGTGGTTCCTTCTGAGGCAAACTTCCTGCTAGTAAGGTTTGAAAAGGTGAAAAAGCTTTTTGAGTTTTTACTACAACAAGGGATAGTCGTCAGAGACCGATCGTCAGTTCCTTTATGTGAAAATAGTTTGCGTATAACCGTAGGGAAACCAGAAGAAAACCGCCAAATATTAGATGCAATTAAGAATTTTTACCAAAATAAATCTACAGTAATTTAAAATGTCTGGATCAAAAAAAAGATTATTATTTATAGACCGGGACGGAACCTTAATTTTAGAGCCAGAAGATCAGCAAATTGATTCTTTTGAAAAGCTAAAGTTCTATCCAGAGGCCTTACAATATTTACCTAGAATCGCTAGAGAGCTTGATTTTGAACTTATTTTAGTCAGTAACCAGGACGGCCTGGGAACAGAATCCCATCCGGAGGCTAATTTTTGGCCGGTCCATGATTTTATTGTTGAAACCTTTGAAGCAGAAGGAGTGAAGTTTGCCCGTCAGCATATCGATCGTACTTTTCCACATGAAAATGCGGAAACAAGAAAGCCAGGCACCGGCATGCTAAAAGAATATTTCGATCAGCAGCTTTATGATCTAGCTGGGAGTTTTGTTATTGGTGACCGACCAAATGACGTGAAGTTAGCGGAGAATTTAGGAGCTAAAGCGATCTGGTTAAAGGCAAATGATTTAGGCAGTGATGAGGGCTTGCAATTTCAAGAAGACTCAATAGCTTTGGAAACCACTAGCTGGAAGAAGGTGTATGAGTTCTTAAAATACAATAGCAGGAGAGGCAGCTTAGTAAGAAATACTGAGGAAACGAAAATCGATATAACCTTGAACTTGGACGGAAATGGTAAGTCTGAAGTGAATACGGGCCTACCGTTTTTCGACCATATGCTAGATCAAATAGCTCGACATGGAGCGCTGGATTTGAATATCCATGTCAAGGGCGACTTGCATGTGGATGAGCATCACACTATAGAAGATACAGGGATTGCCCTTGGTGAATTGTTTAAAGAGGTGTTGGGAGATAAATTAGGTATTGAGCGTTATGGCTTTACCTTGCCTATGGACGATTGTCTTGCTCAGGTGGCATTAGACTTTGGCGGTAGAAACTGGATTGTCTGGGATGCCGAGTTTAAAAGAGAAAAAGTGGGAGAGTTGCCTACCGAGATGTTTTTCCATTTCTTTAAATCTTTCTCAGATGGAGCACGGTGTAATTTAAACATTAAAGCTGAAGGGGACAACGAACATCATAAAATTGAGTCGATCTTTAAGGCATTTGCTAAAGCTATTCGTCAGGCCGTCAGGAGAGATATTAATTACATGCAGCTCCCTAGTACCAAAGGGTTATTATAAATAAAATTCAATGATAGGAATCGTAGATTACGGTGCAGGGAATATTTTTTCTTTGCAATCTGCTATAAAAAGAAATCGCATAAGTTGCGGAATTATCCAGCGTCCAGAAGATTTTCAGCTGTATACCAGCTTTATTGTTCCAGGCGTAGGCCATGCTAGGCATGCCATGGAACAGCTGGAATCTAGGGGCTTGTTACATGAGCTTAAAGCAACTACGAAACCTGTTTTAGGAGTTTGCTTAGGGATGCAACTATTGACATTGTTTTCCGAAGAATCCTCTTCCAATCTATTGGGGCATATTCCATTAAACACTTTAGGATTCAAAGGGAAGATCAAAAGGAAAGTTCCTCACATGGGGTGGAATATTGTTGATCAGAAAAAATCAAGTCAACTTTTTAAGGATGTGCCTAATAATTCTTACTTTTACTTTGTGCATTCATATTTTGTAGAGGTCCATGAATCCTATACTACGAGTATTTCAGAACATGAAGTTGAGTTTTCATCTTCTATCGAAAAAGATAATTTTTTCGGAGTGCAATTTCATCCAGAGAAATCAGGAGCTTTAGGAGAACAATTGTTAGTTAATTTTTCAAAATTATAAAACGTTAACCATTTTTTAGATATGTATATTATACCCGCAATTGATGTATTAGACCGTAAGGTTGTCCGTTTGAGGGAAGGAGATTACAATCAAGTGACCCACTATGAAGTGTCTCTACAGGAACAGATCGAAAGATATTATGCCAACGGTACTGAAATTGTACATATCATTGATTTGAACGGTGCAAAAGGTGACTTCACCAATCAACCGTACTTATTTGATATCATTCAGAAGACCGAAATGAAGGTGCAATACGGTGGTGGAGTACGTAGTATTGAAACCGTCAAAGAATTGATTGACGCAGGTGTCTACCGAGTAATTGTAGGCACACAGGCAATTACCAACCCAAGTTTCTTAGAAGAATTAAGCAAGCTCAACGAAGGCAGAGTGAAGTATGCAGATCATATTGTTATTGCTATTGATGTACTAGATGAGGTTATTAAGTACTCAGGATGGCAAGAAAGCTCACCAATTAAGCTAATGGAGTACATCGATAAATGTTTAGGATTAGGCTTTTATAGATTCCTATGTACAGATATTAGTAAAGATGGTAAGCTGGGTGGTGCTGGTGTAGAGTTGTATAAGAAGCTTTTGGATTACAGTCCTATTATTAAGCTGATTGGCTCAGGAGGTATCAGCTCAATGGACGATATCAAGGAACTTAATACCTTAAAAAGAATGGAGTCTTGTGTTGTTGGAAAAGCAATCTACGAAGATAAAATTTCTATTGACGAGATCAAGCGGTGGAATTTAAATACCTTGACTAGTTTATAGGTATGTTGACTAAAAGAATTATTCCCTGTTTAGATGTTCAGGATGGAAGAACCGTTAAGGGCGTTAACTTTGTAGAATTGAAGGACGCAGGTGATCCCGTTGAGTTAGCCGCTCAATATGCAGAACAAGGAGCAGATGAGCTGGTGCTTTTAGATATTTCCGCGACCTATGAAAACCGAAAAACCAGATTAGACCTGGTAAAAGAAATTGCTAAACAAATTAATATTCCCTTTACCATTGGTGGTGGTATCGGTGAATTAGCAGATGCAGAAGCCTTGCTTCAAGCGGGGGCAGATAAGGTATCTATCAATTCAGCGGCCTATAAAAACCCAGGTCTTATTGATGAGCTGGCTAGACAGTTTGGAAGTCAGTTTGTAGTTGTGGCTATAGATACTAAAAATTTCGAAGGCGTCCCCACTGTTTACTTAAGAGGAGGTAGGGATAAAACAGATTCGCATACATTTGACTGGGCCCGCCAGGCTCAAGAACGCGGAGCTGGTGAAATACTGCTTACCTCTATGGATTTTGACGGAACCAAAAAAGGATTCGACATAGCCACCTTAGCTGAGTTGAATGAAAAATTAGAAATACCAATTATTGCTTCTGGCGGTGCGGGCAATATAGAACACTTTATTGACGTTTTTAAAAAAGCGCAGGTTGATGGGGCGCTAGCTGCCTCTGTTTTTCATTACGGCGAGATTTTAATTCCCGAACTCAAAAAATCAATGCACCAAAATGGCTTGCCAGTTAGAATATAATTTATAATGATAGATTTCGAAAAAAGCAACGGTTTGATTCCAGTAGTAATTCAAGATGCGCAAACATTGGAAGTTTTGATGTTGGGCTACATGAATGAAGAGGCCTGGAAGAAAACTACTGAAGAAAAGAAGGTTACCTTTTACTCACGAAGTAAGCAAAGGCTGTGGACAAAGGGAGAGGAAAGTGGAAACTTCTTACATATGGTCGATTATAAGGTTGATTGCGATAAGGATACGCTCCTTATTTTTGTACATCCTGAAGGGCCAACCTGCCATCAAGGTACTCGTAGTTGCTTTGACACTCCATACAATCAAAACTTCATCTTTGAATTGGAGCGGATCATTCAAAATCGTATCGATTTTCCGAGTGAAGAGTCCTATGTCAATAGGTTGCGTTCAAGAGGAATTAATAAAGTAGCACAAAAGGTGGGAGAAGAAGCTACTGAGGTAATTATTGCTGCTTTAAATGAGACTGAAAAGGACTTCATCAATGAAACCTCTGACCTGCTATTTCACTTGCTAGTGTTGATCAAGGAGAAGAAGCTATCTATTAAAGATATTGCTATCAACCTTTCAAACCGTCATCAATAATAGCTTAGATTATCCCAATTTTGTCAAATTCCCATTCTGATCTAATGTCTGTTGTTTATTTTTACTTTCTTGAGGTATGGAAGTAAATTTAAAAGCTACACTAGTCGGTCATAGAAACCCAATTTATACTTTAGAGAGTAGTTACGATTCCCGCTATTTATTTACAGGTGGGAACGATAAGGGAGTTGTTGAATGGGATTTAGAAACTTTTGAATTTAAGCGGATTTTGGTCCCAGTTCCGGCCTCAATTTATGCCTTACATCAAATTCCAAACACCAAGCTATTAGCTGTAGGTTTACGCTCGGGCGAGGTGTTTATAGTTGATATAGACAGTCAGAAAATACTACATAGACTTAAGGGATGTGATGGTGGTGGAGTTTTCAACATCAAGACTCACCTGGGGCAAAACTTGTTGATTACATCCAATGAGCAGGGGGAGGTGCTATTTTGGACTTTAAAGGATTTTTCATTAGTCAATAAACTCAGCCTAACCGATACCACAGTACGTGTTATTGCTATGCAACAAGGTGAAGAGTTAGCGGCTTTCGGCGATAAAAATGGAGAGATCCATCTCTATAACACTGAAAATTGGCAACTTAAAACAAGGCGCAAAATCCATAATCTATCCGTTACTAGTATGCTTTTTGAGGGGGACACCTTATTTACTGGGGGAAGAGATGCCAAGATGAATCGTTTAGAGACGGACCGCTTGGAGACCATTCAGACTATTGTTCCGCATATGTTTACAGTATACGGTATTGCAAAACATCCACATGCTCCATTCCTAGTAACGGTAAGTAGAGATAAAACCACGAAGATTTGGGATATGAAGAAGCTTTCATTACTCCGAAATATTTCTAGAGATAGAAAGTATGATGCGCATCTACTATCCATTAACGCCTGTTTATGGATTGATTACAAAAATTATATTGTTTCTATAGCCGATGATAGGTTGGTTAAGGTCTGGGAGGTAGTGTAAATTCGTTCGAAAGATTGCTAGAGGACTAATAGCTTTTAAGGAGAATTTTAAGCATAAAAAATGGAGTTGAATACTCCTCAACTCCAAATAAACATATTGTTTTATATTTTACTTACCGCGAAATACGCAGGTTAGTAAAATTTAGCTTTTAGAAGCATCTAAAGACGCTTTACGGAAATCTTTTAATAGCTTTCCTAGCTCTAGACTAGCTTTCCTAGCTCTTGTACCAGCTGCTTTGTTTCCTTTTTCTAATTGTAATGCTGAATCATTTTTGAATGCTTCGTATTGTGCATTGATTTCGTCGATTAGTTTTTTCATGTTATAAACTCTTAGTTGATTAAAGTGTAAAAGATAAATTTCAAGCTATAAAGTAGCTAAAACAATGCCAAAATAGATATTAAGAACGGATTTTATCGTGTTTGTTTATAAAATTTTCAATTCTAAAAACACCTATTATTTGTTTTGCTAGACCAAGTTAAATAGAAAAAATTAGAAATTCAAATAAAACAGTCATCAAATATGCTGTAAAGCCCTTATTTATAGTTTTATAGGTTTTTTTAACGCTTCTTTTATCCTTAGAATTGCTTCTTGCTTTGATTTTTTAACCGCTGTAGAGGCATCTCTACATCTTTTTTAAAGCCCTTTTTACTAGCTCTTCCACAGGAAGAGAGTCTTCTTCTTTTACGATAGCTCGTAGTGCCTTTTCAGTTTGATTTTTCGTGAATCCAAGCATCATCAGTGCGGCTACTGCTTCATCGTAAGTTGAAGACACTCGAGCCACTAATGGATCTCCAGCAAGTATATCGTCTTTTTTAAGCTTATCTTGTAACTCAACAATCAGACGTTGGGCGGTTTTTGGACCAATACCTTTTAGCTTTTGTATGGTTTTGTTATCTCCAGCTAGGATGGCTCCTTGGAGCTCCTCAGGTCTACTTGAGGATAGCATAACTCGGCCAGTTGATGGGCCAATACCGGGAACGGATATAAGATGGAGGAATAGGGCACGCTCAGTGAGGTGCGAAAAACCAAAGAGTTGCTGGATGTCTTCTCTGACTTGAAAGTAGATGTATAGCTTAGTCTCCTTGGAATCTTTAATATTCTCATACGTATTTAATGAGATATGAATGAAGTAGGCTATTCCGCCTACTTCAATGACTGCGTGCGAAGGTGATTTTTCAACCAGTCGCCCTTTTATATATTCATACATTTTTTAAGATTTTACCGATGCTTTCTCGTGTTCTTGCACGTCAACAACAGCAATCGTTACCATATTGACAATTTCTCTAACTGAGCTGTCTAGCTGCAATACGTGCACAGGTTTGTTCATTCCCAGTAAAATAGGGCCAACCGCCTCCGCATTACCCGCTTCTTGGAGTAGCTTATAGGCTATGTTCCCAGACTCTAAGTTTGGAAATATTAGGGTGTTTGTTTTTTCACCGTTGAGGCTGCTGAACGGGAAGTTTTTACTCAATAGATCTTTATTCAATGCAAAGTTCGCCTGCACTTCACCATCGGCAATAATCTCTGGAGCTTTTTCATGTAAAATCCTCACGGCTTCGCGTACTTTAGAAGATACTTTCCCTTCATTGGATCCGAAGTTTGAATAAGAAAGTAATGCTATTCTAGGAGTAATATGAAGCCTTTCAACTGCAGCATGTACTAATGTTGTGATCTCTGCCAGCTGCTCGGCGTTGGGGTCTTCGTTCACGGTTGTGTCTGCGAAGAATAAAGGCCCTTTTTGGGTGAGCATAAGGTACATTCCAGCTACCCTTGTGCCTTCTTTAGCACCAATTACTTGCAATGCAGGCTTGATAGTCGATGCGTAATTTTTAGTCAATCCAGAAATGAGGGTATCTGCTTCACCAAATTCCACCATACTGGCAGCAAAGTAATTCCTATTGGTCATGAACTTGCGTGCATCGTATAGCGTAATTCCTCTTCGTTGACGTTTTTTATACAGGTGCTGAACGAACATTTCAAAGCGCTCGGTTCCTTTTTCTTCCATAGGGTCTATAACCAGTACGCCCTCAAGTTCAAAGTTATATTCCTGAATGAGCTGGTTTATAGTGTTGCGGCTTCCTAATAAAATAGGCGTTGCAATTCCTTCCTCCTTAACTATTTGTGCAGCTCTTAGCGTTTTGTAGTTGTCGGCTTCCGCAAAAACTACTTTTTTAGGGTTTCTTTTCGCTCTTGCTGTTAGAGATCTCATGATCCGATCGTCTCTTCCGAGTCTCTTTCTAAGCTCGTCCTTATAAGCCTCCCAATCGGTGATTTCCTTTCTAGCAACGCCAGATTTGATTGCTGCCTTTGCTACGGCTACAGAGACCTCAGTGATTAGCCTCGGGTCTGTAGGCTTGGGGATAACGTAGGTGTTACCGAATTTCAAGTTGGTTTCATCGTACGCCTGAAGAACTTCCTCTGGGACTGGTTTTTTGGCTAATTCAGCAATTGCATGTACCGCACCAATCTTCATGTCTTCATTAATGGCGGTAGCCATCACATCTAACGCTCCGCGGAAAATGTATGGGAACCCTAGTACGTTATTCACTTGGTTGGGGTAATCGGACCTTCCTGTTCCCATAATTACGTCATCGCGTGTAGCAACTGCTAGGTCATATTCAATTTCTGGATCTGGGTTTGCCATGGCCAAAACAATAGGCTTAGCATTCATGCTGCTTAGCATTTCCGGGCTCAAAACATTCCCTAGTGATAGACCGATAAATACATCCGCTCCAACCATAGCCTCCTCTAATGTATGTAAATCTTTATCGGTAGCAAAGCGTGCTTTGTTCTCGTCTAGGCTTTCTCTATCCTTACGAATAACACCTTTACTATCGAGCATAATGATGTTTTCTTTCTTCGCACCTAGAGAGATGTATATATCGGTACAAGACATTGCAGCAGCACCTGCACCGTTAATAATTATTTTCAGGTCCGCTAATTTTTTTCCTTGTAGCTCGCAAGCATTGATTAGTGCAGCACCAGAAATAATAGCCGTTCCATGTTGGTCGTCGTGCATGACGGGAATGTTCATCTCTTTCTTTAAGCGCCTTTCTATTTCAAAGCACTCAGGAGCTTTAATATCTTCTAAATTTACCCCGCCAAAAGTCGGCTCTAAGGCTTTGACGATATTGACAAATTCGTCGACATTTTTGGTGTCTAGCTCGATGTCGAAACAATCGATATCTGCAAATATTTTAAATAACAAACCCTTTCCTTCCATAACGGGCTTTCCCGCTTGGGCTCCAATATCACCGAGTCCTAAAACAGCGGTTCCGTTACTAATTACCGCTACAAGGTTCCCTTTTGCTGTGTATTTATAGGCATCTTCAGGATTTGCAGCAATAGCCAAACAAGGTTCTGCTACCCCTGGAGAATAAGCGAGCGACAAATCTCTTTGTGAGCTGTGTGCTTTTGTGGGTACTACTTCAATTTTTCCTGGTCGACCTTCTGCATGATAATGCAGAGCTTCTTTCCTTTTCGTGTTTTTGTCCATTGTATTTTGTGATTCTCTTGATTATCTATTTTATCAATAGCTTTTTAATGTGTCTAATAATCTAAACATTTTTTGCCTCATAGCGCTTGCGCCACCTGCATAGTTGTTTACCAGTAGACTAAATGCAATATGCTCGCCATTTTTCAACTGGTAGTAACCCGTATATCCAAGTACGCCACCTATCGTGCCGCTTTTCATGTGAATGCCATTGATTACTGGTAAGCTTTTATAAAACGTAGCATACCAACCTTTAGTTTTTGCATAAGCCATTATTGCTGTCATAGCCGATGTTGTCACTCTATTTTGCTGAGATAGCCCTGAGCCGTCGTAAATGTTTAATTGATGGCTGGGGATACTTAATTTTTGATTCCAATATTTTCGTATTAATCGAGCTGCATTTGAATGACTACTATTGGGGTTAGTAAACTTCCCTACAGCCATTAGCAATGCCTCACCATATAGGTTTATACTCTTTTTGTTAAACCAATATACCAATTCTCCTAGAAGTGGCGAAAAGTGTTCGTCAAGGAGACGAGTGTTTTTTAAATTGAGTTCATGGCTACCAGCAAGTAAGGTGCTTGTGCTAGGTACACCACTGACTGGGATGCTGCTTTTCTCTAATTCGTTAGTTAATGCATTAGCTACTGCTAAAGCAGGATCAGGGCTTGAAACTTCTATGGTTTTTTTTAGGTCCGTGGCGTAGCTGCCTCGTAAAAAAACGAGGTTGGAGTAGGGAGCAAGAAATCCGTATACTTGATCGCCTGTTCCTTTGCGGCCTGTTGTAACTTTGTTGATAATTTGAAGGTATTCATAGCCGGGTGATAAGCTGGTGATTTCTGCTTTATTACCGATGCTACTTGGTTTGAAGTTGACGCCTATTTTGTTTTCCTCCCAATTTAAACTAGAAAGGCCTGCGCCGTAATAATTCCCTAGGTCACTCCAGCTATAACCTCCGGGCGCTTGATAGCCATCGTATCGGCTGTCATCTCCAATGATTTTCCCTTGTACTTCTTTTATTCCGGCATCTTTGATCTTAGCGACCCACTTCTTTAAAATGGTGTTTCTATTGGTTTGCTCGAACCGATCACTTCCTAATGAAGGATCACCGGTTCCAGTAATGATGATATTCCCTTTTAAAGTTCCACTTTCATCGATTTCCCCTTGGTAAGATAGGCTTGTTTTAAAACGGTAGTCCTCTCCCAGTATATCTAAAGCAGTAGCCGAGGTGATGACTTTGAGTGTTGATGCTGTGGGAAGCCCTAATGCCTCCTTGCTTTCAAAAACAGACGTGTTTTTCGTTGTGTTTTTTACGGTAAAAGATACCGCGCTGCCTCTTAACTCTGGAAGATTTAAAAAGGTATCGTATGCAGTGGCGATTTTCTGATTTAAAGATTGCCCACTCCCTATCTGCATAGAGAATAAAAACAATAATAAAGCGCTCGCAACCTTTTTCAAATGGGTAGGTTTGAAAATCATAAAATTGTGTTTACTAATGCAAATATACTATAATCTTCAGATTGAATAATTTTATTGATGTAAAGAATTCAAGATTAGAACAATTATTAAGGGGACAGGATGAAGCGTCTGGATAATTCACGTGTTTTTTCTTTAATCGTGTGAATTTTGTTACGGATTGGTTAATTTGGTAGAATGAAAAGAAGACAAGCCATTAAACAGCTCTTTTTCTTCGCAGGAGGCCTAGTTATAGCATCTTCATGTATTCGCAAAAAAGAGGAGTCATCCATAGCGCTGAATAATTTTTCTATAACGGGAGAGCAAGAGGATTTGTTAGCCGACTTATGCGAGGCTATAATTCCTAAAACGGATACGCCAGGAAGTAAAGAGTTAGGAATTCATTTGTTTGTTCTTAAAATGTTGGACGACTGCCATAGCCCAGAAGAGCAATCGGAATTTATTAAAGAACTCAAGGGCTTGAAGATTCAGAAGGGTGAAGACTCCGACCGTTATTTAGCCTATTTGGAGAAGCTAGATGAGGATGATTTATTTAAACGTATATTGAAGAGAAGGACGATCCAAGGGTATATGAATTCTGAATATGTAATGAAGAACCTGATTGTTTATGAAATGGTGCCCGGTCGTTATCACGGAGCAGTAAAAATATAAGTAAGGTATGAGTAATTTGAATATACGCGCAAAAGAAAAGCACAGCTATGATGCTATTGTTATAGGCTCGGGTATCAGTGGAGGATGGGCAGCAAAGGAGTTGTGTGAAAAGGGAATGAAAACTCTAGTTTTAGAACGAGGAAGAGATGTAAAGCACATCAAAGATTACCCAACTACGAACTTGTACCCTTATGAGCTAGAGCACCGGGGAGAGCTACCTTTTCAAGTCCAGAAAGACAATCCGATTATTAATCGCTGCTATGCTTTTGGCGAGGCAACAGATCATTTCTTTGTAAAGGATAAAGAGCATCCTTATATTCAAGATAAGCCATTTGATTGGATAAGGAGCTATCAGGTGGGAGGGAAGTCACTAACTTGGGCTAGGCAAACTCAGCGCTGGTCTGATTTAGATTTCAATGGCCCCCAGAGAGATGGCTTTGCTGTAGATTGGCCTATACGTTATAAAGATATAAAACCGTGGTACGATTATGTGGAGCGGTTTGTTGGTATTTCAGGAAACCGAGATGGAATTGATGTGTTGCCCGACGGGGAGTTTCTCCCAGCATACCCTTTAAACATCGTTGAAGAATACTTTAAGGGCACCTTGGAGGGACTTTACCCCGATAGGCACTTGATTTCCGCTAGGTGTGCTCATATTTCTGAGGTTCAGCCCATTCACATCCAGCAAGGTAGGGGGCAGTGTCAAAATAGAACACTCTGTGAAAGAGGCTGTCCTTTCGGCGGGTATTTTAGTTCCAACTCATCCACTTTACCGTGGGCGGAGAAAACTGGAAACCTGACTTTAAAGCCAGACTCTGTAGTGCATTCCGTTATTTACGACGAAGATTTAAAAAGGGCAACTGGTGTTCGTGTTGTTGACCGTCTATCTGGCGAAGAGACTGAATATTATGCGCGTATTATTTTCGTGAATGCAGCAGCACTGAATACCAATCTGATCTTGCTGAACTCAAAAAGCTCCAGGTTTCCAAATGGATTAGGGAACGATAGCGGAACATTGGGGAAGTATATAGCTTTTCATAATTACAGTGCTCGGATATATGCGCAGCATGAAGGTCACTTGGATTATAAGACCGATGGTAGGAACCCCGCTGGAGGAGGCTATATCCCTAGGTTTAGAAATTTATACGAGCAAGAGACGGATTATCTAAGAGGTTTTGCCGCTGGTTTTAGTGCTTATAGGGGTACACAGTCCGACCAAAGTAAATGGGGTTCCGATTTGAAGGAGTCTTTATTAAATCCTAGTTATGGAAACTGGGGAGTGGGCTCCCATATGATGGGGGAGACTATTCCCAAGGAGTCAAATCATGTTAGCTTGGATGAGGATAAAAAGGATCAGTGGGGCATCCCCTTATTAAAGATAGCTGTGGATTACGATGAGAATGACGAGAAAATGAAAAAAGACTACCTGGATACCATGGAGGAGCTTTTTCGTGAGGCTGGATTCACTAATATTCGAAGAGACGATGGTAAGCAAGCGCCAGGACTAGATATCCACGAAATGGGAGGGGCTAGAATGGGGCACGATCCCAATACTTCGGTGCTTAATAAGTGGAATCAAATGCACGCGGTGCCCAATGTATTTGTAACCGATGGCGCATCGATGACATCCACTTCAACTCAAAATCCATCACTCACTTATATGGCATTCTCCGCTAGGTCGGTTGATTATGCCGTAGACCAGTTGAAAAAGGGAGCAATATAAGCTGTAGGGTTGAGGAACAAAAAAGCCGCTAGGTTATACAACTAAGCGGCTATTCTAGTTTAATTTGAGTTTTTTTTAATTAAGAAACCCAGCTTACCTTCTCCTCAATTGGCGTTCGGTTAAGGCTGCGGTTGTCTTTGGTTGGCTCTACATGCCCCATATAAAAAAGGCCTATACATTGCTGGTTTTCTGATAGCTTTAAGAAAGGACCAATATGATTGATTAATCCTGGTGAAGACCAGTATCCACCTAAACCTAAGGAATGGGTGGCTAACCACATGTTTTGAACTGCACAAGCTGTAGCTGCTAGTTCTTCCCATTCTGGTACAGCTCCCGTATAGTTCACAACGATAGCAATCGCTACATTGGAGTCGGTTGCTTTTTTGGCCATATTCTCCTCTTTTACCTCGCTGTATTTATCCTCGGGGGTAATTTCCTTATAGATTCGCGATAATTCTGTGCCGAGCTTTTGTAAGCCTTCCTTTTGAAATACAACAAATCGCCAAGGTTGTGTTCTTTTATGCGTTGGAGCGGCATTTGCGGCATTCAGGATTGTCCAAATGTCTTGTTCCTCAATCTCCCTGTTGGAGAATTGTGCTTGGAATGTTGCTCTACGATTTTGAATCGCATCTAAAATATCGTTCTTCATTTAAAAAATATAATTAAAAAATTTAAGCTTGCTCTTCCCAAATGTTTGCTATGTGTAAAATGGTGTAGATTGCTTTTTGCATGTCTTGCACGGATACCCACTCTTGTCGGCTATGAAAAGCATGTCCACCAGTAAAAACGTTTGGACATGGAAGTCCCATAAAAGAAAGTCTGGCCCCATCTGTTCCTCCTCTGATGCTTCTTTTTTCAGGCTCCATTCCTGCTCTTTTTATAGCTTCGATTCCCACATTGATTATTTCTGGATGTTGATCTAGAACTTCTTTCATGTTGCAGTACTGCTCGCTGGCCGCGATTTTATAGCTCGAGTTTGGATACTGCTGAAGAACTTCTTTAGTGATCTCTTCTATTTTATTGGGGTAAGTGTTAAGGATCTTTGTGTCGTGATTTCTTAAAATGAAGTCCAGTTCACAGGATCCAGAGTCTCCTTTTATATTGGTGGGGTGGATAAACCCTTCTTTGCCGGAGGTGGTCTCCGGTGAAAGCTGGTCTTTGGGTAACCTAGCTAAAATATCCGATGCTATTTTTAAGGCATTTTCCAGCTTTCCTTTGGCAAATCCGGGATGCGTTTCCACACCCTGAATTGTAAGCTTTAGACTGTCTGCTGAGAAAGTCTCATCTTCTATGGTGCCTGCACGCTCTCCATCCAAAGTATAAGCAAAGTCGGCATTGAGCTTTTTGATATCTACATAGTCTACTCCTCTACCAATTTCTTCATCGGGGGTAAATAAAATCTTTATTTCTCCGTGTTTTATAGTAGGGGTTTTCATTAAGATCTCAACGGCGGTCATAATCTCTGCGACGCCCGCTTTATCGTCCGCTCCTAGCAGTGTATCTCCGGAAGCCGTTATGAGGTCATTGCCGATTTGTGTTTTTAAATCCGGATGGTTCTCCAGCCTTATCACTTCGGCCGTATCTTCAGGTAAAACCAGATCCTGACCTTGGTAATTTTTATGTACTATAGGCTTTACATGCTCACCCGAACAGTCCGGTGAGGTGTCCATATGCGAACAAAAACATACTGTTGGAACATTTGTTTTACTTGAATTCGATGGGATCGTAGCATATACATATCCGTATTCATCTAAATGTGCATCACCCACACCCAGCTCTAGTAACTCTTCTACCAATAAACGTCCTAAGTTTTTCTGTTTTTCAGTAGAGGGGAATGTGGTGGACTCGGGGTCTGACTGTGTATCAATTTGTACATACCGCAGGAAGCGTTCTGTTACACTTTCTGTTTGCAGAGAATTGATATGGTTATTACTATTTGTCATATGCTTTAGTTTTTCTTTTGTTGATCTACCCAACCGAATACTTTCTGTAGGCCTGCAGTGGTTCTTGAGCCTGGGAGGTTATTACGGATTTTTTTCTCTTCGTCGGCTATTTTAAAAAACAGCCCATCTATAGCTTTTTGTGTGACATAGTTGTCTAAATCTGATTCTACTTTCCCTTGTACAGGCAAGTTATTATAGGCAGTAGCCAGTTGATTCCAATACGTATTGACATTGTTCTTACCCAGTGCGGATTGCACTATAGGGAGGAATCTTGTGGTGAGCTCAGCGGAAGTGTTGTTTTTAAAGAAGCTTGTTGCTGCATCCTGTTGGCTATTTAATAGGATATTCATGGCATCTTGTACAGTCATTCCAGACAATGCATTTACAAAAACTGGTGCTGCTTCTTTAACGGCGTTTTCTGCTGCCCGGTTCATGCTTGTTATAAATTGATCGCATACTTTCCCCATGCCTATGGAGCGCAAGGTGCTTTCAACTTTTTGAACCTCCGGTGGCATCAGCACTTTAACGGCTGCATTTCCTAAAAATCCATCTTTTGCAGAGAGTGATTTAATGCTGTTGTTAAGTCCGTTGCTGAGGGCTTGCTTTATGGCGCTATTCGCCTCATTAGTAGTGACAGAGGTAGAGGCGCTTGTGTTGGTTGATGATGTATTGCGCTCTTGTTGCGTTTGGTTTGCAATTTGTTGAAACTCGGCGCAGCTACTAAACGTAAAAGCACTGCCGGCCAATAGATAATATGCTAATTTCTTATTGTTCTTTAAAAGTTTCATTTTATATTTTTAAGGCGGTAAAATACGAAAAAATGCGGGGTAAAAGAATAGGGAACTGTCACCAGTTTCTAGGAATTTTAAACTATAAAGCGCCTAAAGCGAATATGTAAATTCCGATAGGCGCTTGGATAATGTCTTTACTTTACTGGCATTAGTCGTTGTCCCATTCTATGACTGAGAAGACAGGGAAGTGATCCGATGGGTATTTCCCCATATACGTGTCGGTTAATATACCGTATTTACTAACCAAAAAGTTATTGCTAATAAATATATGGTCTATCCTTTTACCCTCCTGTAGACTTTTTCCCCAGCCGTTGAAAGTTGAGCTAGGTTCATAGCGAATAGGGGCTAAATCATAGACGTCCGAAACTATTTCACTGTGTGCCAAAAGAAGGTAGCTTTCATTATTCTGGTCTATATTGAAATCTCCCGTTAAAATTAAAGGCATGTTTCCAGCCAGCTCTTGAGCTTTATCTAAAATTAATTTAGTGCTGTTCTTCCTTGCTTCTTTTCCTACGTGATCGAAGTGTGTATTCATAAAAATAAACTGCTTATCATTAGAAAGGTCCTTAAATATACCCCATGTGCAAACTCGCGGTAGTACAGCATCCCATCCTTTATTGGGAGATTCTGTATCCGAATCGGATAGCCAGAATGTACCGCTTTCAATGCTCTCAAAACGAAAAGTGTTGTAGAAAATTGCAGAATGCTCGCCCTTATCTTTCCCATCATCTCGACCTACCCCTATATATTCGTAGTTTGGTAAAAGATTTACCATGTCATCCAGCTGCTCTTTGAACCCTTCTTGTGTACCGAATATATCGAATTCATGGAATGAAATTAAGTTGCAAAGTGCTTCCTTTCTGTCGTCCCATAAATTTCCGACATCGCTATCAGTCTTTAACCTTACATTGTAAGTTGCAACGTGCATGTTCTGAGCAAGACTGTTTAAGCTAAAACAAGCTATTAAGCCAAATAAAGCGAAAAGTGTTTTATTTATCATTTTATTGTTTGTTTAAAATTTCTGTTAATAATTCGGGTTCATCCGTAGTAATATAATCGAATTTGTATTTCTTGAATTTCTGCAATAATTCTTTGTTGTTTACCGTCCAAACATTAAGCTTGAGGCCCAAATTCTTTGCTTCATTTACCCACTGGGGGTTGTTTAAGAAGGTTTGGTAATTGTAATCAATCCCGTCTAAGCTTGCAGCTTTAACTTGAGCAGGTGTTTTATCCCCATTAAGATATAAAACCTCAAACTCAGGAGCTATTTCTTTTATCTTAAGGCATACTTCCCAGCTAAAAGCAATAAAGTCCACTTGCTGCTGTGCATTTAACTCTCTAACCAGTGAAACAGCTTTTTCTGCGGTGCTTAATGAGGCTTCCAAGCCTAAGGGGCTGCTCTTAATTTCGCATATAAGGTGTAGGTTGGTTTGTTCCATGGCTGTTCTTATAAAAGCTTCTGCAGTAGGGATGTTTTCGTTGTTTGCTAACTTCTTACTAAGTATGTCTTGGAACCTCGATGTTGCAATATCTATGCCATAGAAGTCAGGGTCGTGATTGACCACCAAAACGGAATCTTTAGTTTGATGTACATCAAATTCAACTGCCCAGAGCTTTTGCTTTTCCGCCTGTAAAAGGGCCTCTATAGAGTTTTCTGGAGCTTTGGTGTTTTTCCATGCCCCTCTATGGGCAACTGTTAAAGGCTTTTGGGCTTCTGCTAGCAAGGCGATGTGGAATAACATAAGGATGAGCAGTGGTTTGAGTTTCATGGTTGAGTTTCTTAAATAAAAATAGAGTCGTATACCTGATGGTTTTTTAAGCTATGGAATTACCAAGAGATTTTACGTTTATGCCTTTCCTGACCATTCTTGATAAAATTGGTCTAAGAAGGCCTGCATGAACGCGTGCCTTTTTTCTGCTATGCTTCTAGCTGTTTTGGTATTCATTTTATCTTTAAGCTTTAAGAGCTTTACATAAAAATGGTTGATAGTTGGATCAGCGTTGGATTTGTAGTCTTCAGAAGTGTTTATTTCTTGAACTTGGATTTCAGGGTTATATATTTCTCTGTTTTTATAACCACCGTAATTAAAGGCTCTAGCTATGCCTATCGCTCCAATTGCATCGAGGCGGTCTGCATCCTGAACAATACGATACTCTGGAGAATCGAAAGTAGGCATTGAAAAACTGCTAGAAAAAGACATGTTTCTAATTATGCTAGTTACATGTTCGATAGATTCAGCATTTATATTCATGGATTCTAAGAAGGCCTTGGCTTTCAATGGCCCTATCTCCTCATTGCCGCTGTGAAACTTACTATCGGCAATATCGTGTAATAAAGCGGCTAATTGACATACAAGAGGATCTCCTTTTTCAAACTCCAATAACATATTGGTATTGGTTAATACCCGCTGGATGTGAAACCAATCGTGTCCACTTTCTATGCCGTGTAATTCTTGTTTCACATAGTCAATTGTCTTTTCTAGAATCAAACTATCTCTATCTTGCATGTTTTGTTTTAATTTGATGGCATTTCCTCTTTATCTTTTGCTCGGGCTTATCCTTTGTTGATAAAAATATGAAATCATATTTAGAAGGACTAAAAAAATTGTGTAGTTTTATCAAATAATAATATTTAAGCTATGGAAATTAGAGGGACAGTTCATGAAATAGGTAAGGTACAGCAAGTTACCGATACTTTTCAAAAAAGAGATTTAATTGTAAAGTACGAGGAGAATCCTCAGTATCCTGAATATTTGAAATTTGAAGCTACTCAAGAAAGGGTTCAAATATTTGAAGGACTGAACATCGGGGATGAAGTCGAAGTGCATTTTAATTTACGAGGTAGACCATGGACCAATAAAGAAGGGATAACTACTTATTTTAACTCCTTAGTAGCTTGGAGAGTAAATAAGGTTATGGTTCAACCAAACGCAGGGAACTACGGTGGTGCTCCACAACAAAATGCTCCTGCTCAAGGTGGTAGCACAAATAATCCACCAGCAGCAGACTTTAGTAAAAGTTCTTCCGATGACAGTGGAGAGGATGACTTACCGTTCTAATTGTTAAAAAAGAATTTTTCTTTAGCCGGCTTAATCGCTGGCTTTTTTGTTGGTGCATTATTTCTTTGACATTGACGGTAGGTTAATAGGCAGTAGCTAAGTATGGTATGCCCCATTCTCATTTAACCTTCTTGGCCCATTGGCCCTAGGTGGTAGCTTGAGAAACCGCTCTAAAGTACTCTTCAAGCATTAGATCTTAAGTGTCTGTCCTAATAGGTACCTGGAAGTTTTGAAGTTAGTATTCCTAAACTAAATTTTTAAAACTTGCCTTAGCATAAAATATCACTTGTCTGGAACAAACCTTATATGCTACACTTAATAAGCGTTCCCTTACATTTTGCGACTAGCTTAGTTTGCCTACTTGTTTGCCCCTAATCTTAGGCGAAAAGTCCTATTTTATGCCTTAGAAACCCTTATAAAACCCCGTTCGTCACGGCACCGTCATTAAGCCTCATTTTATATCATTAGTAGTTTGCAAGGTTTGGAATTGTAAAATATAAACCTTACTTTTGCGTCACATTCATCATAATTTAGGTTTATAATTGGTTAGTCTTGTAAGGGTTTCCATTCTCCCCGTTTGGAAACCCTTCGTTTTTTAAGGTTAACAGCTTAATAAACAAGATTTTATATTTAGTAGAAAGAATTACTGCTTATTTGCAATCCTTCAATGCCTCGTGAACTTCGTGCTCATCGTATATGTCAGTTTTGTTACCAAAGGATGTTGTAATGTAAGTTAAAAGATAGGCTATTTCTACGTCGCTTAATGTGGGGTTTGGAGGCATGGGCTCGTGATAGGTTTCACCGTGGATGACAATTGGTGAATTCATTCCATTTTTGATAATACAAGGCAAGGCACTTCGGTATTCTGAGAAAAATAAAGAATCGGTAAGAGGAGGATAGAGCTTTCCTAAACCCTCCCCTTTAGAGCCGTGGCAGTTTTCGCAATGTTGAATGTATAATTTTTGACCATTCACTGCGTACTGTGCGGTTTTAATCGATACTTTATTGCCTTGTTGACAAGAGCCAATTAGGGTAATAAATCCGAATAAAACAAGCAGGACAATACCGATTCTACCGTTGTTCATGGTTATTCATTAAGTAATACCTTGATGTCCTCTTGTAGTAGTGCGACCTGCTCTTTTTCCGTACCATCGTAAGCACCTCTGATTCTTTTCTCTTTATCAATTAATAACAAATACCCTTGATGATCGTAACCACCTGGTGCATTTTCATCTTCCTGGGTATAGACCATGTACATGTCTGCAAGACCATAGACTTCTTTTTTTGATCCCGTTACAAACTGCCATCTATCGTCGTTCACCCCCAGCTTATTCGCGTATTCCTTCAGTACACTTGGTGAGTCGTACTTGAAATCAATGCTGTGGGATAAGAAGCTGATACTGGGTTCATCTTTAAACTCTTGATACAATTCTAGCATATTGCGCTGCATGGTAGGGCAGATGCTTGGACAGTGGGTGAAGAAAAAATTAGCGATATAAATTTTATCATTGAATCTCTCCTGAGTAATTAAAACACTGTCTTGATTTAATAAAGAAAAGTCAGGAATGGTGTGGTAAATAGTATCCACTGTGGTTGTCCCATTTTCCTGTTTCTCTACTGGCGTTCTCTCACCGTATATGGGTAATTGTTTTGTTTCTTGATTACAAGCAACAAAAAACAATAGGCTAAATGCTAAAAAATGAAAAATCCTCATGTCTATTTTTATTGAAAAGTATGTAAGTTTTTATCTTTCTGTTCACTCACTTTATGGAAAAACTCTCTCAGTTCCGAAATCTTTTTCATTTCTGACTCCTGGTAGTCGTTGTCCAAGCTATCAGGTGCATATTCTCGCATCCAAACCATCATGCGGTCATTTGCTTCCTCCAAGTCGCTTTTCAGCTGCGTTAACTCCTTGGTGATCTCGGCGGTATCTAGAGATTGATTTTCTGCGTAAATACTATCTAAGTTTGTAAGGATGCTATCAACTTTTAACGCAGCCTTATCAAAACCTGGAATCATAGGCATAATCTCATCGTGTACTTCAATAACCTGAGGAGATAAATCGTGCTGCTCTTGGTTGTCGGCGTTTTGACAACTAAATAAAACAAACGCACCTAGTAGACTTAAAATTTTTGTTGTATTCATAATTCAATATTTGTGTAAATTATAATTCAATTTGCTGGTAATTAAGATCTCTTATGTAAAATTCACAAATGGCTTCTGCACAAAGTTCTTTGTTTTTATCATAAATCGGAATTTTATAGGTATCAATTACTTTACCTTCTTTTTTTATTGTGTTGAGTAAATGTTCTACTTGATCGTTTGAAATTTGAACTTTCAACTCCAAAGAGCTCCGGGCAGGCAACACGTAGTTTATTTGAGCTGACTTCAACCAAGTAATGACTTTAGGAAATCCTTTTTTTCGTAACAAGCTCCCAAACAATATGGGGAAAATCGGGTCTGCTGCTGCGAAAATTGTTCCTCCAAATATAGTCTTGTTGGAGTTGATGTTTAGTAGACTTTTATTGATCTTAATTTCAATCTCTTGAAAGTCTTGGCTTATGTGTTTTACCCAAATTCTCTGAAAAAAGAATGGAGGATAAAACCGTAAAATCCATTTCAGTGTTCCGCTGGAGACTTTCATATTTTCAAAAATACAATTATTATTTAAATACTTTAAAATTGAGCCTATGGTCTTGCTGATTAATCGGCTTTATACGGGATGATGAAGGAGAGACGCCTTGGTTTTTACTACTCGCTGTATGAAGATTTTGGACCCAAGCTGGGCTGTTGAATTATCATTTTAGAGGGGAAGAAATCATTCTATTGAAAATAAAATGACGCGAACTTGGAGTTATGAGAAGCGGGGTCACGTTCTGAATGATGAAAAGAGCTGCGTCGTTTTGAATAGCAATTCGAGTTTCTTATTCGATTAAAGTGCGACAGTCTGGTGTATCTTTTGCGATATTAGTGTACTTGCATTATTTATTATGGCAATTTCGTTGCTGCTATTGTCTATGACCATATCACAAGAGTTTTTGAATGGTAGCAAGTATTTCTTAAAAGCTGGAATCACGTGGTTAATCCACTTATATAAAACGTCTTCTTCGCTATAGCCTCTTTCAATAAAGTCTCTTTCTATGCGTCTTTTTAATGCAATTGACTCTTCTGCATCTATAAACACACTGTAGTCGATTAACTCTTTTACTTCTTGGTAATGGAATATAAATAGGCCCTCTACAACAAGCACGGGAGCTGGCTTAATGGTAAAAGTTTTCGGTTTGATCTTGGGATTGTTAAAGGTGTACTCCGTTTTTAAGACAGTTTCACCTTGTAAAAGTTTTTGGATATCCTTATAGAACATGTCGCGATCTATGGCTGTTGGTAGATCGAAGTTATACAGTCGGTTTTCCTCCTGAGTTTTTGTGTTTGCCGGTATATAATAATCATCTTGAGAAATGACCGTTATTTGATCTTCATTAAAAAGACTCTTCAACTTCTGCAATAGCAAGGTTTTTCCTGACCCGCTGCTGCCTGCAATTCCTACAACAAATGATTTCTGCATGATATGGAATTAAAAGTCCAAAGGTAATCCGTAGTTTATTTCAATTGGAAAGCGCTGATCTAAAGCGCCGATCGAGTTTGCTGCGGATCGAGAGAGAACGACAATTGCACCTTGGGTCTTGGAGTTTTCTGTAAACCTTCCCACAACTTTCGCATAGGTTATGTTTTTTGTCATAGGGTTGGTGATTTTTAAAATAGTGCCTATTGGCGCAGTTTTATGCAGGGCTAAATTGCTCTTGCCTTTGGATGTCAAATCTTCTATCCAAACACCGATTCCTTTTTCTGACTTTTCTCGAATGCCGTACCTATTGGTTTTGAAGTCACTTAAATCTATTGCGTCTGGTGAGGCGTTGAGCTCCTCTAACTCTTTAAGGGCTTCCAGCTCTTTGGCTTTTTCTGGATCAGGAACTGGCCCGTTTGGTATTTTTAGTATTTGATTTTCCTGGATGTTCTCGGACTGGAGTTTATTGTAACGAATGATATCCTCGACTTTGAGATCGAAACGCTTAGAAATTGCGTATAGGGTTTCCCTTTTTCCGACTTTATATTCCGTCGCTAGCTCTGGCATATTGCTGTTAGTCGTTGGTGCTTTTTTA
>Ga0079226_10000439_pt1 | contig 28962 bp, 28 predicted proteins | sample Poulit2014_FD_76345 | JGI IMG/M metagenome (GOLD analysis project Ga0079226, IMG submission 76345) | Agricultural soil microbial communities from Georgia to study Nitrogen management - Poultry litter 2014 | ecosystem: Environmental > Terrestrial > Soil > Agricultural land | place: USA: Georgia...
ACGGTTTATGCTTTTGAAAGCTAGATCCAAATACATTAGAAGTTCTTTATGTATAAAAAGAAAGAAGCCCTTCTGCTAGGACTTCTTTCTTTTTTAATAAAATTAATTATTATTGAGGAATATAAAGCGGTAAGTGGCCTAGCAGCATAACAGTTACTATAAAGATAATAAAAATACCTACTGCATATTTTCCAGATTCTTTTTGCCATTGTCCCATATCCAAACCTAACTTACGGAGTAGCAGGTAAATGAAGGCAGTTAGTGGGCTTAACAAGTGGAATGCTTGTCCCATCAGAGAAGCCAGTGCCATTTGCATATTGGTGAAGCCATAAGCACGACCTGCTTCAGCTAAAACTGGGATCACACCGAAGTAAAAGCCATCGTTTGATAGAAAGAAGGTACCCGGTGCAGAAATCAGAGCTACAACTAAGCCCCAGGCGCCAGCTAATTGTTTAGGGATAATGTCAACAAAACTATTAGCTAAAGCATCAGCCATACCTGAGCCCTGGAATAAGCCCATGAAGATCCCGGCAGCAAATACCAAGATAACAACTTGAACAGCATCCCCGCCATTAGCTCCGATCCGGCTATTCTGGTCTTTGATTTTGGGATAGTTGACCATTAAAGCGATACAAGTTCCAATCAAGAACAAAAGTAATGGCGGCATTTCAACCCAACTAGGCAAGCCTAATTGTTCTACAAAAGAACTCAACACCAGCCAGGCAACCAAAACGATTGTTAAAATTCCGTTAAATGCAAAGTTTTGCGGACGACGGATGTCTAAAGTGTCAGGATCAGTCACAGCGGTCAGCTCTTCAATTTCTTCTTCGCTAAATTCAGTAACTCCTAAGCGTTCCCGTTCTTTTTTCCCCATTCTGCGAGCTACAAAGAAAATAACATAAAGAACAGAGATGATCATTCCTGGTATTAAGTAGGAAAGAATATCTGCACCAACGTCTAGAACTGCCATTGCTCTAGCAGTAGGCCCGCCCCAAGGTAATAGATTCATGATGGTATTTTGCAAAATAATCAAAACACCAAGATTCATCAGTTTCATATTCAACTTCTGATAGATTGGCATAAAAGCAGCAACACAAATCAAAGTTGTAGTGGTACCGTCGCCGTTTAAAGAAACGGCTGCAGCAACAACTGCTGTGGCCATCAATACCTTCATCGGATCACCTTTGGCCATTTCGATCATCTTTTTGGTGATTGGATCAAATAGACCAGCATCCAACATAATGGAGAAATACAAGATTGCGAATAATAGCATGATACCTGTTGTAGCGGTGGTTGAAACACCGTCCATAACAAAGTTTCCGATGTTTACAGGTGGTACTTTGCCATCCTCTCCTACTGGTGGTGAAGCAACACCACAAGCCATGGCAATTAAAGTAAATACAAGAGGTACAAGTACAAGGGCTGTAAAAGGAGATAATTTCTTTTTCATGATGGCATACATGAAGACGATAATCATCCCGTAAGCTAAAATTGTGAGAAGCATTTTTTTCTTCCTTTCTATTTGTTTTTTTGGAAACGATATCAAACTGTTTAAAATAAAAAATAATCGTATGATTACGTTTCTTGATTACGTTTTTAGGATAATCAAAAATAGCCCAAGATGGAAGATGACTCCAACGAAAAAACACCAAAAAAACAATCTTAGTGGACAATTCTTAAAAAAGACTTATTTATTTCTTAAAAAATAATTAACGAAAGAAAAAAGCTTTTATATCAACGTTTGTAAGCGAAAACAACTTTTTTGCTAAGATATGAACACTAAAAGAACAATTTTCTTTGAGTTTATTGTTATAAAAATCGACTACATTTTTTATAATGAAAATATGAGTAGTTGATAGAAAGGAGCGGACTATGAAGCTTTTTGAAAAACTGTTTGGAAAAAAGAAAGAAGATACTCATGTGCCTTCAGATCATGAACAAAAGTCCAATAAGTCATCAGATGAATGGACTGAACTGCCAGCTTATGTCGCAGCCTCGGCTGAAGATTATCAGCTAGTGGGTGTAATAGCTACAGCGATTGCAGCAGGGGAGGCTCCAGAAAGCCAGTTTGTCGTAAAGAAAATTTTACAAAGAAACCCTGAAGTAAAGGAAGTAGCTCTAATTTCCGCAAGTTTAGCAGCTGAATTTGAAACGGAGAGTCAATTGGCTATAAAAAGTATCAAGAAGAAAAAAGTTTAGGAGGAGCAAGATGTTACGTAAATTTAAAATCACGATCGATGGAAAAGAGTATTTAGTAGAAATGGAAGAAATAGGTGGAACTCAGCCAGCACCGCAGCCTTCAGTTCAACCAGCAGCCCCTGTAGAAGAAAGCTCAGTTCAAGTGGAAGCAAAAAAAGAAGAAAGTAACACGCAAAAGGCTGAACCTGCTTCAGATGAGGCTATGACTGCACCAATGCCCGGTACTGTACTTAAAATTTTAGTAAATGTAGGCGATAGCGTGGTTGAAAATCAACCGGTCTTAATTTTAGAAGCGATGAAGATGGAAAACGAAATCGTTGCCAGTCATAGTGGTACGATTGAAGCTTTGCATGTAAATAAAGGGGATGCAGTAAATTCAGGCGATGCCTTATTGACAATTAATTAAGCAGTAGAGAAAAAGAGGTGAAATTAGTGGAAACTTTAATAGAAGGTATTATTGGAATGGGGCAAGAGCCGGGCCGGATCATGATGATGCTGGTGGGCGGCTTGCTAATGTATTTAGGAATCAAAAAAGAATATGAACCGACTTTACTTGTGCCGATGGGCTTAGGAACAATTTTAGTTAACTTTCCGAATTCTGGTGTTTTGGCAACAGGAGGTGAACCCGGGCCCTTTAGAGTTTTATATGAATTTGGGATTCAAACCGAGTTATTCCCCTTGCTATTATTTATTGGAATTGGTGCAATGATCGATTTTGGTCCATTATTGCAAAATCCTTTCATGCTTTTATTTGGGGCCGCAGCGCAATTCGGGATTTTCTTTACAGTGATCGTGGCCGTTTTACTTGGTTTTGATTTAAAAGATGCTGCTTCGATCGGTATCATCGGGGCGGCTGATGGACCTACTTCGATTTTTGTCGCCAATACGCTTCATTCAAAATATATTGGTGCGATCATGGTAGCCGCCTATTCTTATATGGCGTTAGTACCTATAATCCAACCACCGGCAATTCGTGCGGTAACAACTAAAGATGAACGCAAAATCCGTATGAACTATCGACCAGGCGATGTGTCACAGACAGCAAAGATTCTATTTCCTATTGTGATTACGATCGTAGCAGGTTTGATTGCACCCGTTTCGCTGCCTTTAGTTGGTTTTCTGATGTTCGGTAATTTATTAAGAGAATGTGGTGTTTTGGACAGTTTGTCAAAAACCGCTCAAAATGAGTTGGTAAATATCATCAGTATCCTATTAGGTTTATCAATTTCAGTCAGTATGTACTATGAAGAATTTCTGAAACTAGATACGATCATGGTCATCCTATTAGGTTTAGTGGCTTTTATTATGGATTCAGTCGGGGGCGTATTATTTGCCAAGGTATTGAATTTATTCCGCACCGAAAAAATTAATCCAATGATCGGTGCTGCCGGCATTTCAGCTTTTCCGATGTCTTCACGGGTCATTCAGAAAATGGCGACCAAAGAAGACCCGCAGAATTTTATTTTGATGCATGCAGCTGGGGCCAATGTTTCCGGACAAATTGCTTCGGTTATTGCCGGTGGTCTATTGCTGGGATTTTTAGCGTAAGGGGGAGAAATCAGTGTTTAACATGGAAGATTTAAGAATTGCTTTTGAACTTTTGGGCTATGGCTGGGGCGGTACCTTCTTAGTTCTGATGATCATCTATTTAGCTGCTAAAGGATTAAGCCGCTTATTCCCAGCCAAAAAGAAATAAGGTGTTCTTATGGATAGGCAATATTCTATCAAGCGGCTCTGGCTGCAAAAGGACGCGAAAGCTTACAAGGCATGGTCTGAGCTGATGGAAAAAGCTTCTTTGCATACTGACGAGCAGCTGGATTATACTTTAGGGATCTATGACAATGAGAAATTAATTGCTAGTGCGTCCTTTCAGAAAAGTGTGATCAAGTGTGTAGCGGTTTGTCGTTTCTATCAATCGGAAAATCTGCTGACGGCACTTGTGACTCAACTTTTAGAAGAAATGAGTACAAGAGGATTTGTACATTATTTCCTTTATACTCAGCCAGAAAAGGAAATGATTTTTAATTCATTAGGATTTAAAAAGATTATTGCAACAAATGATGTGCTTTTCATGGAACAAGGAGTACCTGATTTTAAAGCTTATCTTGAGCTTTTACAAAAATATCAGCAAAATGGTGATAATGCTGCAATTGTGATGAATGCCAATCCGTTTACTAAGGGACATCAGTATTTGGTTGAGACGGCAGCAGCTAAAAGTGATCATGTCTATGTTTTTGTCCTGTCAGAAGAGCTTTCAGAATTTACAAGTGAAGAACGGATGAACTTAGTTAAGCAAGGAGTAAAACATTTAACCAATGTAACCGTCCTGCCGACCCAGCAGTATCTGGTCTCTCAGGCGACCTTTCCAGCTTACTTCTTAAAAGACAAAGCTGAATTATCCATCGCAAAAGTGCAGGCGACTCTGGATGCTCGACTTTTTAAAGAAGAGATCGCTCCTATTTTAATGATTGAAAAGCGTTATGTGGGAGAAGAGCCCTATTCGCCTGTGACAGAGGTATACAACCAGGCGATGCGGCAAGTTTTTGGAGATCACTTGAACTTAGTGGTCTTACCGCGTAAAGAGATTGCGGGTGATATTATTTCAGCGACCAAGGTACGCAAGGCACTCAAAGAAAAGGATTTTATTAAATTGCGGACCTTTTTACCAGAGACAACTTTTGATTATATTGTAAAAAAATTTAAATGAGGTGAATAGATTGGAAATTTTACAAAGTGCTGTAAGTGGAACAACCGAATCAAGTGATATTAAGATCACGCTCGAACCGATCGAAACAAATGAGATTCAGATCGATTTAGACAGCAGTGTGGAAAAACAATTCGGTAAGAAAATCCGTCAAGTGATCACAACGACTTTAAAAAATTTAGCAGTTTCAGGAGTTAAGGTGACTGCTGTTGACAAAGGAGCCTTGGATTGCACGGTTCAGGCTCGTACTGTAAACGCAGCATATCGCGCTGCTAAACAAGATCATTATGATTGGAAGGAGATCGACTCATGGAACGCTTAAGAAGAACAATGATGTTTGTACCTGGTCAAAATGCTGCAATGTTACGTGATGCTCCTTTATACGGAGCAGATTCGATCATGTTTGATTTGGAAGATGCTGTTTCTTTAAAAGAAAAAGATGCGGCTCGTACTTTGGTACATCATGCCTTACGTACCTTTGACTACAGTAATGTTGAAACTGTGGTTCGGATCAATGGTTTAGACGCTGGCGGGAAAATGGATGTCGAAGCCATGATATTAGCTGGTGTTGATGTAATTCGTTTACCTAAAACTGAAACAGCTCAAGATATTATTGATGTGGATCAAGTGATCACTGAAGTTGAAAAACAATATGGGATCCAAGCAGGCAAGACTCATATGATGGCTGCTATCGAATCTGCTGAGGGAGTCTTAAATGCGCGTGATATTGCCAAAGCTTCTACTCGTTTGATCGGGATTGCTTTAGGTGCAGAAGATTATGTAACAAACCTCAAGACACGACGCTACCCTGACGGACAAGAACTATTTTTTGCTCGCAGTATGATTTTACATGCCGCTCGAGCTGCTGGTATTGCAGCCATCGATACAGTTTATTCAGATGTCGATAATACAGAAGGCTTTGAAAATGAAGTTCGTCTGATCAAGCAACTTGGTTTTGATGGTAAATCAGTAATTAATCCACGTCAAATTCCTTTAGCTAATAAAATTTATGCACCAACTGAAAAAGAAGTGCAGGATGCCAAAGAAGTGATCTGGGGTATTCGTGAAGCAGAAGCAAAAGGATCTGGGGTAATTTCCGTTAATGGCAAAATGGTTGATAAACCGATTGTCGAACGAGCTGAGCGTGTAATTGCACTTGCACTTGCAGCCAATATGATCAAAGAGGAGGATATTTAGAATGGTTTTAAATAAAGTAGGTAAAGACATTCCTCAAAAGTATGCCGATCAATATGGGGTTTACGAAGGCGAGCTGGCTCATATTCATGATTATAAAGAAGCCAGCCGTCAAGTAAAACCTGTTAAACCACAGGATAAGAAGTTACTAGGAAGTATCCATGAAGCGATTGAAAAAACCGGTTTGAAAGATGGTATGACAATTTCTTTCCATCATCATTTTCGTGAAGGCGATTATGTCATGAACATGGTTTTGGATGAAATTGCTAAAATGGGTATTAAAGACATTTCGATCGCACCTAGTTCGATTGCCAATACGCATGAACCTTTGATCGATCATATCAAAAATGGCGTAGTAACGAATGTAACTTCTTCTGGGTTGCGGGATAAAGTCGGAGCGGCAATTTCTGAGGGAATCATGGAAAATCCAGTTGTGATCCGTTCTCATGGTGGACGGGCACGTGCGATTGCCAGCGGCGATATTCATATTGATGTGGCCTTTTTAGGAGCACCTAGTTCGGATGAATACGGTAATGCTAATGGAACGAAGGGCAAAGCAACTTGCGGTTCCTTAGGTTATGCTATGATCGATGCCAAGTACGCCGATCAAGTTGTTATTATCACTGATACTCTGGTAGATTATCCCAACACACCGATCAGCATTCCACAAACGGATGTTGATTATATCGTCAAAGTAGATGCAATCGGAGATCCCAGTGGAATTTCTAAAGGAGCAACACGCTTTACTAAAAATCCGAAAGAATTAATGATCGCTGAATATGCAGCTAAAGTCATCACTAATTCTCCTTACTTCAAACAAGGCTTTTCTTTCCAGACTGGAACAGGGGGCTCTTCGCTTGCTGTTACGCGTTTTATGCGTGAAAAGATGATTGAAGACGGGATAACAGCCAGCTTTGCACTTGGTGGTATCACCAATGCTATGGTTGAATTACTAGATGAAGGCTTAGTTGAAAAAATTATCGATGTACAAGATTTTGACCATCCGTCTGCTATTTCTCTAGGTGAAAACCAAGAACATTATGAAATTGATGCCAACATGTATGCTTCACCACTAAGTAAAGGTTCTGTCATCAACCAGCTGGATACTTGTATTCTTTCTGCTTTAGAAGTTGATACAGATTTTAATGTCAATGTTATTACTGGTTCTGATGGTGTCATTCGTGGAGCTTCAGGCGGCCATTCAGATACTGCAATGGCTTGTAAGATGAGTATTATCGTATCGCCGTTAGTCCGCGGCAGAATCCCAACATACGTTGACCGAGTAAATACGGTTGTCACCCCAGGTGATTCAGTAGATGTTATCGTTACTGAAATTGGTGTTGCCATTAATCCTCAACGACAAGATTTGATCGAGCATTTCAAAAACGTAGATATACCACAATTTACGATTCAAGAATTGCGCGATAGAGCCTATGGCATCGTTGGTGATCCAGATCCAATCGAATATGGTGATAAAACAGTTGCCTTAATTGAATATCGCGATGGCTCACTGATCGATGTGGTAAAGAATGTCTAATCAAGTCTTTCTTGGAGAAGAGATTTCTTTAGCCCAAATGCTGCAGGTAAGAGAAGAGCGTGTCAGACTGCAAAATGAGTTATTAAATAAGTATCCGCACGCTGCTCTTTTAGTTGCCACGATGAATATTCCTGGTCCGATCAAGACTTCGTTGCTTTTAGAACAAGTATTTGATCAGTTGATGACAGTTATTAAAGCCGAAGTTGTGATTGAAGAAACAGTGGAACGAAAATTAAAAACGGGACCAGAATTTTATGCGGTCAGTCCTTTATCCGCCGTTGACTTAAAACAAAAAATGGTTACTTTAGAAGAAAATCACGCATGCGGACGTTTGTTTGATTTGGATATCCATTACTGGCAGACAGGCAATCAGAGTATCAGTCGCAGCGACTTAGGTTTGGCTGCCAGAAGATGTCTGGTCTGTCAGAATGAAGCGAAAGAATGCGGACGGGCACGTCGGCATTCAGTGCAGGAAATGCAGGAAAGAATCTGTGAACTAATATTAGAAAAGGAGTAGGTGGATGACGAAAAAAATTCAATTTATGGAAACCGTCTTACGTGATGGTCAGCAAAGTCAAATTGCAACGAGAATGCCTACTGAAGATATGTTGCCGATCATTAAAACTATGGATCAGGCAGGCTTTTATTCACTGGAGATGTGGGGCGGAGCGACTTTTGATGCTTGTGTTCGCTTTTTGAATGAAGATCCGTGGGAAAGACTACGCAAGATTCGTAAAGAAGTTAAACACACTAAACTGCAAATGTTATTGCGCGGACAAAATCTGTTAGGCTATCGTCATTATGCAGATGATGTAGTCGAAGCCTTTGTAAAAAAATCAGTTGAAAACGGCATTGATGTGATCCGTATTTTTGATGCTTTAAATGATGTACGGAATATGAAGACTGCTATGGATGCCACTAAAACAGCTGGAGGACATTGTCAGGCGGCGATTGCCTATACTACTAGTGAAATTCATACAGTTGATTATTTTGTTAAATTAGCACAAACCTTTGCCAAAGAAGGGGCGGATTCGATTTGTATCAAAGATATGGCTGGAGTATTAACACCAGACACTTGCTATGATCTAGTCAAAGAAATTAAAGCTGCTGTGGACCTTCCTTTAGAAGTCCATACGCATGCTACCAGCGGAATCGCTGAAATGACTTACCTGAAAGCTGCTGAAGCGGGAGCTGATATTATCGATACGGCAATTTCTTCTTTTTCAGGCGGGACAAGTCAACCAGCTACCGAGTCGGTTGCTACTGCTTTAGCAGGTATGGGTTTTGATACTGGTTTAGACATGAAAGAAGTAGCAAAAATTGCCACTCACTTCAATCCTGTCCGTGATCGTTTTCGCAAGGATGGGATCTTAAATCCTAAAGTCAAGGATACAGAACCGCGGACTTTGATTTATCAAGTTCCTGGAGGTATGCTTTCAAATTTACTCAGTCAGTTAACGGAGCAAGGTTTAGCTGATAAATATGATGAGGTTTTAGCTGAAGTACCCAAAGTGCGGGCTGATCTTGGCTTTCCGCCGCTTGTGACGCCAATGTCGCAAATGGTGGGCACACAAGCTTTGATGAATGTGATCTCAGGGGAGCGCTATAAGTTGATCCCTAATGAAATTAAAGATTATGTTCGTGGTAAGTATGGTAAATCACCCGTTCCAATTACCACAGAAATGAAAGAAAAAATTATCGGAGATGAAGAAGTCATGACTGCGCGTCCAGCTGATTTTCTTGCACCGGAATTAGCAGAATTGAAACAAGAAGTTAGTCAATATGCTAGAAGTGAGGAAGACGTTTTGCTTTATGCTATGTTCCCGGATCAAGGAAGAGATTTTTTAGGCAAGCGTGAGGATCCGTTTTATGATGTACCTCTTCAAAAGGTAGACGTTAAAATTGAATTGGATTAAATGAAAAGGTGGGCTTTTGCCCATCTTTTTATTTGCATTTTAAATAATATATGTTTTTTATTATAACTACATATATTATTGACGACCAGTGTCTAGAGAACGAATTGTACGATTAGGATCAGCAAGAGCAAATAGGCGATATTGATTTGATAAAAATATTTATTAAAAAGCTTTTGTTCCTGTGGTGCATAGATGCGTATAATTTTATGTCCGATCAAGTTGGCCATCGAAGCCACTAGAGTCCCCAAACCACCGATGTCAGCTCCTAACACCAGAGCCTGATGATAATGGGTAAAGTGTGCTAAAAGTAAAGTACTAGGTACATTGGAAATTACTTGTGATGTCAGCAGGCTAGTAAATAAGGTGCGGTTAGGACTTGTCATTAAACTATGAAGCCATTCAATCAAATTATCTAATTGCTTAATATTACCTACGATGATAAAGAAAAAAGCAAAGGTGGCCAGTAAACGATAATCGATTTTTTTAAATAATTTAGGTTGAACGAATAAAACAGCAGCTACAACGATCAATAAAGCTAACCAATAGGAGATTTGATTAAATACTCCGGCGATCATAACGACCATCAATAAACTAAAAATAAGGGTTTTTTTAAAGTCTGCTTTTTGTTGCGGCAGTTCAATAGAAAGTATTTCTTTAGGAATCAGCTGGACTGTCAGCATTAACAAAATGAGGGCTGAACCAGAAAGTAGGCCTGTAGCCTGAAAAAATTCAAATAAAGACATCTGGTGGAGTGAATATAAAAATAAATTATGGGGATTACCAAAAGGGAAAAGACTGCTGCCAAGATTGGCCGCTGGAATAATCAAGGCAGCGCCTAACATGATGCTGGGACGTTTTTTTATCGTTTTCGTTATGCGTAAGTAAAGAGGAAGGAGCGTCAGTATTGTAACATCGTTGGTTAAAAACATAGCGCCAAAAAAGCTAAGCAGAATAATGGAACGGATCAAAGCTCGCAGGGAAACGCTTTTTCTAACTAGCATACTGCTTAAATGACCTAAAATCCCTGCATAATCGAGTCCATTAATTACTAACATAAGTCCGCTTAAGGTGACAATTGTTTTAAAATTGATGTCAGCAACGGAAAAACGACCAAAAAAAATAGCAATGGCGGCTAATAAAAAAGAAATGCTAAATGTTACATCTCCACGAAAGAAGTGAATAATTTTTTTCACAACGTTACTCCTTAAAATTTTCTTTATTACTATTTTAACACTAATATTTAATAGTTGAAATAGGCAGATTATTTTACTTATAAAAAGTAAGAGTCTACAATAAATCTAGGATGTGATGAAAATGAAGATTAAGCACTTTAAAACGAAAAAAATATAATTTTTCCTGATTTTCAGTTGGCTGAAAGTACTCAACCAGGAAAAATTGCAATAAAAGTAAAAGAATTGGCTAAATTAACAGCTTTTTATCGAGATATTATCGGACTGACCGTTCTAGAAGAAAAGAGTAATCATAGTATTTTAGGTGTTGAAGAAAATGTACTGTTGACCTTACAGCAAATTTCAGATCCGCTCCCTTTCAATCGGAAAACAGGACTCTATCATGTAGCTTTCTTGTTACCGACCCGTAAAGACTTGGGGAACGCTTTATTTCATTATCTGAAAAATGATGCCATCGATGGTGCCAGTGATCATGGGTATAGTGAAGCTTTGTATTTGACCGATCCTGAAGGAAATGGGATTGAAGTTTATCATGATAAGCCTATGTCAGAGTGGGATATTGGCAAAGATGGCGAAATTATCGGTGTGACAGAAGAGCTGGATGCTCAGAGTGTCCTTGATGCTGGAGATCGAGATTGGCGTGGTTTTCCAGTCGGTACCCAGATTGGTCATGTTCATTTAAAAGTGGCTGATTTATCGCTGACCGAAGCTTTTTATACGAATATTTTGGGGTTGTCGCTGAAAAATAATTTTGGTGATCAGGCTAAGTTTTTCGCAAGTGGTAAATATCATCACCATATTGGAACAAATACCTGGCTTTCAAAAGGCGTTTCACCTATGGCAGACAAAGATCTGGGCCTTTCTTACTTCAGCTTTTACGTAGCAGATCTGTCAGAACTAAAACGGATCCAAAAACACTGGCAGGACAAGAAAGCTGACTACCAGAAAGATCCGGACGACAGCTTGTGGATCACCGATCCAAATGGAATCAGGATCAAATTTGAAAAGAATAAAGCAATTTGGAATCATCCGCTAGAGTAGTAAATTAACGAGTTGATAAAATAAAGGCATGATTCCTACAGCGTGGATCAGACGTGCAATCTGAATCATAGCTACACTGTTCATATTGACACCGTAATCGGCTGAAATCAGCGCAATATCTGTTGCTCCTGCAGGACAAGAGGCGAACAAGGCTGAAGTGAAATCTAACCAGCCTTTATGTTTGTTGATTTGAGCGTAAAGATAACTTAGCAGCAGATAAACGACAATGATAATAACAGCCGGAATAAAAAATGTTTTTAAAGAAGCTGCTACTTCTCTGGTAAAGCTGGCACCGACCATTGATCCAGCTAAGATTTGAGCAAACTGCCGAATCTGAATAGGAAAAGCACTGATATTTGTCCGTAACTTGAATAAAGAAGAAAATAATAAAGATAAGCTGAGTGTACCTGCCGGAAAACCTAAAAAATAACCTAGTAAACCACCTGAAGTACCTATCACTAGAACAACTGCCAGATGTTTTTTATTGAGCGGTTGTTTTTTTATTTTTACGTCCATCTTTTTTTCTTCTTTGGCAGTAGTCTCATTTGCAAACAATTGGATCCATAGGGGAAATAGTAAGAGTACACCGATGCTTCTAACCATCTGTAAGATAGCCACTACATGGATGTCAGAGTCAAAATCAGCAGCAATTAAAGTGGTATCCATTAATCCTCCAGGTGTAGTTGCCAGCAAACCAGTCAAGACACTCCAATGAAAAAAATGGGCAAAAGTAAAACCTAGAATAAAGGTATTGATCGTCAGTAAAACTAATAAGAGTAAAGTTGGTTTGATGACATATTTTAAGTTGATCACATCTGAGCGAGTCAGTTTTTGTCCAATGAAGATCCCGGCTGTGATCTGGGCAATTATTTTGGCTTGACGAGGAAAATAGGCGACATTTGTCAAGACGGAAAAAAGCATAACAAAAAGCATACTGCCGATCATAAAAGGAGCCGGGAAATGCAGCTTTTGGCCAATTTTTGCACCGATAAAAGCAATAATAAAAGTAACTAAGATGGATAGACTGGTAGACAAGAAAAAAACCTCCCGAAAGTTTGACTATTATCATTTTACCTTAAGATCTTTTTATTGACAATCTGCATGAGAACTTGTAAGGGATTACTCAAAGTGCTAAAATAATGTTTGAAAGAAAGAATATTTTTTAGTTGATTAAAAAGATAAATACTTAAGGAGAAAAATGATGCAAGTAAAAAATAATTTACCTGAAACATTTGAAGATTTCGGTCAAGCCAGACAAGCAGGATTTTTAACAGTAAAAGAGTTAAAAGACCAGGGGCAGCCAGTGGTAGGTGTTTATTGTACTTTTATGCCAGAAGAGCTAGTAATGGCTGCAGGAGCTATTCAAATCAGCTTGTGTTCCACTTCAGACGAGACAATTGCTGATGCGGAAGAAGATCTTCCTCGTAATCTTTGTCCTCTAATAAAATCTAGCTATGGCTTTGGCAAAACGGATAAATGTCCTTATTTTTATTTTTCAGATCTAGTGGTCGGAGAAACAACCTGTGACGGGAAAAAGAAAATGTATGAATATATGGCTGATTTTAAACCCCATTATTTAATGCAGTTACCACATATGCGTGATAATAAACGCAGTAAAAAACTTTGGTATGATGAAATTGTTGCTTTTAAAGAAAAATTAGAAGATTTCTTTTCTGTGGAAATTACGGCAGAACAGATCAGATCAGCTATCCAATTAAAAAATCGTGAGCGCCGAGCTAAACAGGATTTTTATCGCTTAGGACAGTACAATCCGCCAGCAATTATGGGTAGCGATATCTTTAAAGTGATTTACGGTTCACAATATAAATTTGACAAAATGGAAGTTATTCAAAGTTTGGAAGAAACGACACAAGCAGTGAAAGAGCGCTATGCTGCTGGTGAAGTACTGGAAAAAAGACCCAGGATCTTGATTACTGGTTCGCCTATGGGTGGAGTAACTGAAAAAGTTATTCGTGCAGTAGAAGAAAATGGGGGTATTGTTGTCGGTTACGAAAACTGTACAGTGGCTAAAGCCGTTGAACGTTTAGTCGATGAAGATACAGAAGATGTTTATCAGGCTTTAACAGATAAATATATTCATATTGGCTGTGCCTGTCTTTCAAATAACGCGCCACGGCGTGAATTGTTAAGTGAAATGATCGATGATTACCAAGTTGACGGTGTTTTAGATATGGTCTTACAAAATTGTATTCCGTTTTCTGTAGAATCACAAAAGATCAAACATTTTTGTAATGAAGAAAAAGAAGTTCCGTATATGTATTTGGAGACAGATTATTCAACTTCTGATATTGAACAAATCAATACCCGTGTTGCTGCTTTTATTGAAATGCTGGAAGGATAAGTAAAATGAATTATATCGGTTTGGATTCAGGCTCGACAATGACTAAAGGAGTACTGTTTTCTGATGAAAAATTAATAAAGACCAGACTTTTACCTACGGCAGGAAATCCTAAAAAAGCCATGGAAAACATCTTGGCCGATTTTAAAGAAGATGGACCGGCTTATTTGATCACAACTGGCTATGGACGCAAGATTTTAGCTGCTGATCTGACTGTTACGGAAATTACCTGCCACGGTAAGGGGGCCGAGTATCTTTACCCTGGGATCAGACAAGTTATCGATGTAGGCGGTCAAGACTGTAAAACGATCCGCTTAAATGGTAAAGGCGGGGTTTTAGATTTCAATATGAATGATAAGTGTGCAGCTGGAACGGGTCGTTTTGTGGAAGTGATGGTGACTACTTTAGGCGAAAAAATCGAACATTTAGATGATTTTGTTCAAGATGCTCAAGCGGTTAAAATCAACAGTATGTGCACAGTATTTGCTGAATCAGAAGTTATCGGCTTGATTTCAAAAGGGGAGAAGACTCAGGATATTGCACTCGGAGTTCTTCATTCAATTTCTAAAAGAATCAGTAGTCAATTTGCTAAGATCCGTCCTCAAAAAGGGCAAATGATCTTATTGACCGGCGGCTTATCTCACAGTCAGCGTTTTGTGCAGACTTTAAGCCAGTATCTTGCGGCTCCTGTATCGACAGATCCGCTGGCACAATTTGCCGGAGCTATCGGAGCGGCTCAAATGGGAATAAAAAAATTATCATAAAAGATCACCTTGCCTGGCTATGTAGCTGGGGACAAGGTGATCTTTGACCTTAAAAAGAGGAATTAATGTTTTTCACTTTCTTCTGTTTCAATTTCTTTAAGCATGTTTTTCATCTGCGGAGTCATTGGAATTTTTTCCAGCAGATCGGGTCTTCTCTGCCAGGTACGACGCAGTGATTCTTTTAACTGCCATTCTTCGATCAGACGATGATTTCCATTCATTAAAGCTGCTGGAACCTCCATCCCTTTGAATTCAGCAGGACGAGTATACTGGGGGTGCTCTAATAAGCCGGTTGAATAAGAATCTGACTTAGCAGATAATTCATTGCCTAAAACCTCTGGCAATAGGCGTACTGTTGCATCGATCACTACCATGGCTCCCAGTTCGCCACCAGTTAATACATAATCACCGATGGAAACTTCGTCAGTGACTAAGTTACGGATCCGTTCGTCATAACCTTCATAATGACCACAAATAAAAACTAAGTGGTCTTCTTGAGCAAATTCTTCAGCTAACTTTTGAGTAAACGGGACTCCAGCGGGATCCATTAAGATGATTCGTTTTTTGCTGTCAGGAGAGGAATTTTCTAAAGCTTTTAAATTATCATAAATCGGCTGAACTTTTAACAGCATTCCTGCTCCACCACTATAAGGATAATCATCTACGGTCTGATGCTTATTATCCGAATAGTCACGAAAATTAGAAATATTGACCTCTAATTGTCCCCTTTCTTGTGCCTTACCGATCATAGATTCACCCAGAGGACCGGTAAACATGTTAGGAAAAAGAGTCAGAATATCAATCTTCATTTTCAACCAGCCCTTCTGGAATTTCGACATTGACGAACCCGTTGTCCAAGTCGATTTCCTTTACGACTGATTTAAGATAAGGCAATAGCAGATCTTTTTTATTTTTTCGCTGGATCACCCAGACATCATTAGCGCCTAAAGCAAGAATTTCCTTTACAGTCCCTATAAATTGCTCATTTTGCCTGACTGTTAGACCGATGATCTCGTAATAATAAAATTCATCTTCAGCTAGATTATTTAGGTCTGTTTCGTTGACTTTTAAAATTCCCTCACGAAAATCTTCTACATCATTGATCGAAGGATAGCCGTCAAATGCGAGTATATCAAAGTTTTTATGTTTTCGGTGACTAGTAACAGTCAGAGGCAAAGGTTCTTTTCCTGCTGAAAAAAGAGTTAACTGAGCACCTTTTTGATATCTTTGGGCTGGGAAATCTGTTTTTGAAATAACGCGGACTTCTCCTTTAATTCCTTGTGTGTTAACAATTTTTCCTACTTCTAAATATTCAGTCAAAATTTTTCCCCATTTCTTTTCAATTCTTTATCATTCTAACATGAGCAATCAATGAATGCTAGAATAGCTGGTTTTTGTTATGAAAATTGAAAAATAGATGATATAATATGAAAAAGGAGGCGCTTACTTATGCGAGAATCTTATAAAAAAATTTTAGTTGCTATTGATGGGTCAAAACAATCAGAAAAAGCTTTTAAAGAGGGAATCGAAATTGCTAAGCGTAATGATGCTACTTTATACTTGGTTTGGATCATCAATGATGTTGAGTTAACAACAAGTGCTTATGCATTTTCAAGACTCTTGGAAGACGAACAAACGAATATTGATGAGCAGATGGGTGATATGTTAGACGAGGTAAAAGCCGCCGGGATCACTAAGGTAGAAAAAATTGTTGATATTGGTTCACCAAAAGAAATGATCGCTGTTGAGCTGCCTAAAGAATATGAGATCGATCTGATCGTTATCGGCTCGACTGGTAAAGGAGCAATTGCGCAGGCTTTAGTAGGTTCAACTACAGCTTTTGTTGTAAATCATGCGCCATGTAACGTAATGGTTATTAAATAACTTAAACAAGAGAATTCCGAATGAATCTGGTTTTTTATTTAGATTTTGCCGGAATTCTCTTTTTATTTTTTTGTTTAGAAATTATAATAGAATTTGGCTTTATAAAAACTAAGAGGGTGGATATTATGCGAGCAATTTTAACTGTAGTCGGAAAAGATAAGGTGGGGATCGTGGCAGGTGTTAGTCAAAAGTTAGCTGAACTGAATTTGAATATTGTGGATATGACCCAGACGATCATGCAGGATTATTTTACCATGATGATGATACTTGAAATAGAGAAAGACACATCAGCAGATTTTGATCAAATCCGCCATGAATTGACAGAAGTAGGACAAAGCTTAAGTGTTTCTATTCATATTCAAAATGAAGATATTTTTGAAGCAATGCACAAATTAGGTTAGGAGATAACTTATGGAAACCAATCAGATTTTAGAAACAATTCGTATGGTTGAAGAAGAAAACTTGGATATACGAACTATTACAATGGGGATCTCGTTACTAGATTGTATCGATCCAGATATAGATAAAGCTTGTGAGAAAATTTTTAAAAAAATAACAGTTAAAGCTAAAAATTTAGTGGCTGTAGGCGACGCGATTGCCTCTGAATACGGAATTCCTATTATTAACAAGCGTGTTTCTGTTACACCGATTGCTGCCATAGCTGCCAGCGCTCATGCCAATGCCAAAGATTGCTTAAAATATGCAAAAACACTGGATAAAGCGGCTAAAGAAGTGGGGGTAAATTTTATTGGCGGATATAGTGCTTTAGTTGAAAAAGGCTTTCAGGGAGCTGATCTGGCGCTGATCGAATCGATCCCGCAAGCATTGGCTCAAACGGATTTCGTCTGTTCTTCAGTGAATATTGGTTCTACTAAAGCAGGGATCAATATGGATGCAGTAAAAAAAATGGGAGAAATTATCAGACAAACAGCTGAAAAGTCTGATATGGGCTGTGCTAAACTAGTTGTTTTTGCCAATGCAGTTGAAGATAATCCTTTTATGGCAGGTGCTTTTCATGGTTTTGGCGAAGCTGATTGTGTGATCAATGTGGGAGTTAGTGGACCTGGTGTGGTTAAGCGAGCTTTAGAAAAAGTAAAAGGAGCTCCTTTTGATGAAGTTGCGGAGACGGTGAAAAAAACGGCTTTTAAAATTACCCGAATGGGGCAACTAGTGGGCAAGCTTGCATCTGAACGCTTAGATGTACCCTTTGGCATCGTTGATCTTTCTCTTGCTCCCACACCGGCTGTCGGTGATAGTGTTGCTCAGATATTAGAGGAGATGGGACTTGCATCAGTCGGAACGCATGGTACTACAGCTGCTTTAGCCTTATTGAATGATGCTGTTAAAAAAGGAGGCGTAATGGCCTGTAATCATGTTGGGGGCCTGTCAGGTGCTTTTATTCCTGTTTCAGAAGATGCAGGGATGATCAAAGCAGTAGAAGGCGGTTTTTTGAATTTAGAAAAGCTAGAAGCGATGACCGCCATTTGTTCTGTTGGCTTGGATATGATTGCTATTAGCGGAGATACACCTGCAGCCACAATTGGGGCCATGATTGCAGATGAAGCAGCCATTGGAGTAGTCAATCAAAAGACGACCGCTGTTCGTATCATCCCTGCAAAAAATAAAAAAGTAGGTGATACTGTCGAATTTGGCGGTTTGTTAGGCGCAGCTCCTGTAATGAAAACCAATCCGGCCCAATCAGCTGGATTTATCGAACGTGGGGGTCGTATTCCAGCACCACTACACTCTTTTAAAAATTAAAAGTGTCTCCTTAATAAGAGAGAAAAGTTGAAAAATCTGCAGATTATGCTATACTTATTTTTAGTAATGAAACCTTTTATTAAGGGGACGTTACGGATTCGACAGGCATAGATTGAGCTTGAATTGCGCTTCGTAGCTGCGTCTACGTTAAAACGCTCAGTTAAATATAACTGCAAAAAATAATAACAATTCTTACGCTTTAGCTGCCTAAAAACAGCTAGTGTAGATCCTCTCGGTATCGCCCATGTACTCGAGTAAGGGTCTCAAATTTAGTGGGATACGCATTGACTTTCCGTCTGTAAGTCAATGAAGAGATCATCAGACTAGCGATATAAACAGCTTGTCGCTCAGCAGTTTATAAAGCGAAAACTTAAATAGAGTCGACTATGAGCGTAGATTTTTAAGAGGCAATATGTTTGGACGCGGGTTCGACTCCCGCCGTCTCCATTGTTCGTTTTCGGAGAATTTCGTTAAGAGCTAAAACACTGGTTGGATAGTGTTTGGCTCTTTTTTGTTAGTATTTTGTTTTTAAAGGAATCTAATTTCTTCTTTTTTAATTAAGGAGGAATTGACTGGTCTGATAAAAAGTAAGGAAAGTACAAAGGAGTAAATAAAAGGCTGGGATTATTTGGTTACATTTTTCTTTTGCGGTATACTAATACTATAATTATCATAATTTATGCGAACAAGAAGTTAAACTTGTAAAAACTGAATAGTAAAATACGAGGTGAGTAGAATGAATATTTTAATGATTGAAGACAATGAGTCAGTCTGTGAAATGATGCAGATGTTTTTTTTAAATGAAGCTTGGGAAGCGACCTTCAAATATGATGGCGAGTCTGGTCTAGAGGCCTTTTTAGCAGAGCCAGAAAAGTGGGATATGATTACTCTAGATCTAAATCTACCTGAAATGGATGGAATGGTCGTAGCTCGCAGGATCCGTGCAGTTTCGACAACGGTACCTTTGATTATGCTGACGGCGCGTGATTCTGAAAGTGATCAGGTGATCGGTCTTGAAATCGGAGCCGATGACTATGTCACTAAACCCTTTAGTCCACTGACTTTGATTGCACGTATAAAGGCTTTGCATCGTCGCAGTGAATTACAGGGAAAACAATTTGAACATGAGAATGATAATGCTGATTTTGATGTGATAACAGAGCATTTTAAAATGAATACTAAAACGCGTGAAACTTTTTTAGATGGGGTGCCTATTGCCGATTTGACACCTAAGGAATTTGACTTGTTATACACTTTGGCAAATAAGCCGCGACAAGTTTTTTCGCGGGAAAAATTATTGGAATTAGTCTGGGATTACCAATATTTTGGCGATGAGCGTACAGTAGATGCACACATAAAAAAATTACGGCAAAAAATCGAAAAAGTCGGACCACAAGTTATCCAGACCGTTTGGGGCGTGGGTTACAAGTTTGATGATTCAGGAGTTGGATAATGCGTTATTTGTATCAGCAATTGTTAGCTTTCTGGGTAGTTATTTTAGTAACATTAGTAACTTTGGGCATTTCTTTTACTCAAATGACTAAACAGACCATTGAAGAGAATAACTATCAGCAGCTTTTTGGTTATGCAGATGCTGTTGCAAAAGAAATCAAGAATAATTCACCTAGCTATTCATTAGAAGAGGTGATCCAAAGTTCTTTAGCTCAGTCAGAAGCTATGCTCAATCAGCAGAATGTGCACTTTTTATTTATGAAAGAATCGGGTGAGGTACTTTATCCGGTAAACGAAAAACAAGCCATAAAGTTTCCTTATAGTAAATATTGGCAGCAGCTGCATGCAGGACAGCAGCAGCAGTTGACGATCAATCAAGATATTTTTGGAAATAAAGAAGCTACAGCTTATGCTATGATCCCTTTTAATTTAGAAGATGAGTTTTATGGGGCTTTGATCGTGACCCAGCCGGCACAAAATGTAGAAGATACTGTCAATGAATTTACATCCAATCTATTGAAAGGTTTTGTTATTTCAGTGGTGGTAGCCCTTTTGATCAGTTTTCTTTATGCAAAATTTCAAGTACGACGAATCAATCGCATGAAAGAGGCAACCAAAGAAATTGCTAACGGTAATTTTGATAATGTATTACCTTCACGTAATCGTGATGAATTCGACGAGCTGGCAGAAGATTTTAATAAAATGACGAATTCTTTAAGAGAATCGCAAGAAGAAATCGAGCGTCAAGAAGAGCGACGTAAGCAATTTATGGCCGATGCCTCACATGAGATGCGGACACCTTTGACTACGATCAATGGCCTATTGGAGGGATTGGAATATAATGCAATTCCGGAAGACCAAAAAGAAAATGCGATTCGTTTAATGAAAAATGAGACCAATCGCTTAGTTCGTTTAGTCAATGAAAACTTAGATTATGAAAAAATCCGTACAAATCAGATATCAATGTTCATAACAAAATTTGATGGTACACAGGTTATTCAAGGACTTGTAACACAGTTAGCAAAAAAAGCTCAATTAGCCAATGATGAACTCATTTTAGAAACAACCAAAGCAGTTGATGTATATGCTGATTATGATCGTTTTGTCCAGATAATGGTAAATATAATCCAAAATGCGATTCAATTTACAACAGATGGAAAAATCCGAATAAAAATTGAAAAAGGCTACTTGGAGACAGTAATTACGGTTGCTGATACAGGTGTCGGTATGACTGAAGAGCAAGTAAAAAATATTTGGGATCGTTATTATAAGGTAGATCCTTCCCGAAAAAATAAAAAATTTGGTGAATCAGGCTTGGGATTACCAATCGTACAACAATTGATCCATTTGCATAAAGGGAATATTACAGTAGAGAGTCAATTGAACAAGGGGACAACTTTTGTCCTGTCGTTTCCAGATGTTGATCCAACAGAAAATAAAGCTAAGACCCAATAAAAGTCTTAGCTTTATTTTTTACAAGATTTCATCAATAATGTTTGTGTGAATCAGCTGTTCATCGGTACTGAATAAAAAGATGCAGATTTGTTGTTGTTGTGCCAGTTTTTGGCAAAAGTGCAATAACCATTGTGTTTCTTGAATCGTTAATTCTTCAAAATAATCATAAAGATAGATGATGCCCTTTTCTTTTAATAAAAAACGAATAAATTGTAATTTAATTTGATCTAGATAAGTTAATTGAGGCTGAATCTTTATAAAAAGATTCATATCAAAATTTACTAATTTGGCATAATTGATAAACTTAGGACGTCGCTTTCGTTCTATTCCTAATAAAAGATTTTCTTTTAAAGAAAGGTAAGGAAGCTGATGAAAACTGTCATCAATTTCTCCAATCAGCCCTTTTTCGGATGTCTGAGTGAGTTTTAATAGTTCCTGTTGAGAGCTTGCGGTGGTAACTAAATAAAAACCTGCCGATAAATTCTCTAAAAAAGTTTGTTGTGCCATTTTTCCCTCCAAAAATGATAAATTCCTACAGTGATCAATTGTAATGAACAAATCAGACAAAAGAGTCTTCTCAAGACTTGTCCCGTGGACAACAGCAATACATGGTTCCAGACTCTATTAGGTAAGAGGATCGATTGGATCAATGCGTGATTTGTTTTTGGAAAGCGAATAATGATCTGATCGAGATTAGCCGGTACAAGTTGATCAGAAGATGTTTGATTTCCAATAAAAAATTCTAGCGATCGAATTTGTTGATTTAGGATAAATTGGATTATGTGTTGTTGAAAAAGCAAGTAAAATAAAATAAAACAGGCGGTCAAAAACAGTAAAGGTAGTAGTCCTTGTAATAAGTTGATCCAGATCCAAGACACAGTAGAACTACCTGTTTGCTGCCAGGTGGAACGTTCTTTTTCATTTACTTTTTGATAAATGAAAGAAAAAGCTATTAATATGAAAGCAATTAAAAGTAATAAACTCCTTTTCAGAAGTTGATAGCGACCGATTAAGAAAAGGGCAGGCTTTTGTAGTAAATCTTGGGTAATTTCACTATTGACAGTATAGCCTGAAGAAAGTAATAACTGTTTTATATTTTGATATAAATAAGGTATTGAATTTTCTAGGCTCTCAAAAATAAAGAGTAAGAAAAAAGCTATACTTAAAAAAAACAAATATAAAATTGTTGTTTTGCGATGATACTTTAGACTTGCCCAAGCAATTTTAACAAAAAACACTTCGCTCACCCTCTTGGGTATAGTATATAAAATGAGTTTGAAAAAAATATGAATATCTTTAGGATAAAAAAAGGAAGCTGGATTCCCAGCTTCCTTTCATAGGTTTTTAGCTTTAATCTTCGTTTTTCTCCGTTTCGCTTTCTTCTATTTCTTTCTTCACTTCAGGATGATAGTCTTGATAGCTTTTTGTCTCATACAAATCTTGTGTTGACTGATTATGGTTCTGACTATAAAGACTGGTCGATTTATCACCTAATTTTTCTTCGGTCTGCATTAATCGTTTTTCTAAACTCTTATAATCGTAATCGTTAGGATCAATTGCAGTTAAGCCACTATCTGTGTGGAAGCGCAGCAAGTCTCCTGTAGTGACCTTATCCGAATTATCAAGCTGTAAATGGACTTTTTCTTGGATCTTTTTAACAGCTTCTTCTGTTTCAGTTGTTGGAGAATCGATTTCTTCGCCATTGGTACTGTCGTAAAGACTACCCCCATATTCAGTATATTTTGGTGTCACAAAAGATCCATCACGAAAAGCTACAACCTGGTCGTGATCTTTAGAAAGTAGATCTTGTCCCATCTGAATATAGTTTTGAGTGTTGACACCTAACAGATGTAAAAGAGTTGGCAAGGCATCAACTTCGCCACCATAAGTATGACTGATACCGCCTTTATCCTGGCCTGGGATATGCACCATGTAAGGAACTCGTTGCATTTGTGCATTGTCATAGTTATCCCATTCTTCACTGTCCTTGTCTAAAAGAGGAGCTAAGGAAGTATTACGTCCATCGGAAATACCATAATGGTCGCCATAAAGGACGATTACTGAATTATCATATAGTCCTGATTTTTTCAAATAATTAAAGAACTCTTCGACCGCCGTATCCAAGTAATTGGCAGTGGCAAAGTAGCCGTCAATCGTGTCATCTCCAGTATCGGCAAGCGGAAAACCAGCATCTTCATTAGTAAACTCAGAATAAGGATAGTGGTTAGAAACAGCAATGAATTTTGAATAAAAAGGCTGTTGTAAATGTTCTAGATATTGTACAGACTGTTCAAAAAAGGGTTTATCATGTAAACCATATTGGAAAGAGTTGTCATCATTGACATCATAGTAACTACCGTCAAAGAAATAGTCATAACCAAAATGTTTATAGACTTCGTTACGATTCCAGAAGTTTCCTGAGTTTCCATGAAATACTGCAGAAGTATAGTTTTGGGTCTGATTTAGAATATCTGGAGCAGCTTCAAAGGTATTCTTTCCACCAAATTGTGTAAAGAACGAACCTTGGTTTAAGCCAAACAATGAATTTTCCATCAGTGTTTCTGCATCACTGGTTTTGCCTGCTTTGACCTGGTGGAAAAAATTGTCAAAAGCAAAAGTACTTTTATCATGGTATAGACTATTAATAAAAGGCATTACTTCATGTTCATTGCCATCTTCATCTTTTAATTTGTAGTCGATGAGGAATTGCTGGACACTTTCTAAATGGATGTAAATAACATTCTTTCCTTTAGCTAGACCATAATATTTATCATTGGGTGCGGCATAGTGTCCTTTGACATAATCTTGTACTGTGTCGATGTCATTGGGGCTGGCTTGAGCTCGCACTTGTGTGGTCTGATAAGTTTGTACAGCGTCATAAACAGTAAAAGCATTAATTCCCAGATATTTCACTAAATAATCACGTGAAAAAGTTCTTGTTAAAAGTCCAGAACGATCTGTTTCGGCTAAAAATAAATTGCCGGAAAAAATCATCACCGCTAAAGCCGTCACCGCTAAAGCCGTGCGGGCACGAATCGGACGTTCATCCATGGTGATCTTTTTCATAACCAAAGCGATAAGTATGATGATAAAGTCGATAAAGTAAAGAACGTCACTTGGTTTCAGCAGTTTTAGTGTACTGCCAACTAAACCACCTGAAACTTTACCTACACCTAACATGGTGTTAATGGTAATAAAATCAGTAAATTCACGATAATAAGCAACATTGGCAAAAAGCAAAATTGTAGTGACTAAGTAAATAAAAAGCATTGTAATATAAGATGCTTTTGTACGTCGGACGTATAAGGCAATCGATAATAAAAATAGGGTTGTTGCAATCGGATTAATGAGTAGAATGAAATACTGGATCGGATGATCTATTCCTAAATTAAACTCAGTAAAATAGGCGAGAATATTTTTCGCCCAGAGTAAAACGACAAGTAAGCTAAAAAAACCGAGTCGAGTATTTAAAAAATTTGGTTTATTTATTTTTTTCAAGGAAAGTTTCCTCACTTTCTTAAATCCGTTGTGTAGTAAGTTTTCATTATTTTCACTATCATTAAATATGATACTAACTTCGCTTATAACTGTCAATAAAATAAAGAAGTGGTAACTGAAATTAATTTTTTCTTATGCTTTTTGATTAAAGACAAAAAAACGATGATTTGCTATACTAGGTTTAATAGTAGTTAAAGGATCGATAGGTGAAAAGATGGAAGTAAAATTAAAAAAAAAGGCAGTGAAGGCTTTAAAAAAAGGTGAAACTTTGCTGCATAGCGATGATTTGATCGATGGTATCCTAACAAATAAATGGATTGATTTTGTTGATGAAAAAGGAAAATTTGTCGGAAAAGGTTATCTGGGAAAACAAAATAATGGTATTGGCTGGTGTTTATCAAGAAAACAAATTTCTTTAGACCAAGATTTTTTTAGCCAAAGATTTGCTCAGGCTAAGGCTAAAAGACGCTTTTTATATGAACAAACAGCTACCACTGCTTTTCGCCTTGTAAATGGAGCGGGAGATCAATTAGGCGGGATGACCATTGACAAGTATGGAGATTTTGCAGTGATCTCATGGTATAACCCTAGCCTGCATTATTTACAGAAAGAAATTATTGCCGCCTTTCAAGCTATTTTTCCCGAAATAAAGGGCATCTATGAAAAATTGCGTTTTCAGACGGAACTGCCTGTTTCTCATTTCATTAGCGGTACTTTAGCACCAGCGCCTTTGTATATTAAGGAAAATAATATATTTTATGCTGTATATCTTGACGAGGGCTTGATGACAGGAATTTTTTTAGATCAGCGAGAAGTGCGGCACTATTTAGCACAAGGCCTTGCCCAAAATAAAAATGTTTTAAATATGTTTAGCTATACCGGGGCTTTCTCAGTTGCTGCAGCTGTCGGAGGAGCTAAAAGTACAACTAGTGTTGACTTGGCAAATCGCAGTCGCGAAAAAACAAAGGAACAATTCGAGATAAATCAACTGGATCTGAGTCAGCAAAAAATACATGTGATGGATACCTTTGCTTATTTTGATTATGCGAAAAAAAAGAACTTGTCTTTTGATTTGATCATTCTAGATCCACCCAGTTTTGCTCGCAATAAGAAGAAAGTTTTTCGAGTGGCCAAGAATTATGGAGAATTAATTGAAGAAAGTGTTGCAATTTTAAATCCTAAAGGAGTGATTATTGCCTCTACTAATGCGGCTAACCTTCCTGCTGGAAAATTTCGTACTATTATCGAAGCAGCCTTTAAAAAACAAAATGTAGCTTATCGTTTATTTAAGAATTATCAGCTGCCACAAGATTTTACTCAGGATCCGGGTTTTATTGAAGGTAATTATTTAAAAGTTTATTTATATCAAATTCTGTAACTATGGGGGTATCATTTTAATGGAAATAAAAAATATTAAAATTGGTAATGGTCAGCCTAAGATATGTTTGCCCTTAACAGGAACAACCAAAGAACAGTTGATCGAACAGGCCAAAAGAACACAGACAACTACGGCAGACATTATTGAATGGCGGGTAGATAAGTATTATAGAGAAGATCGTGAGATAGAGGATATCCTGGCTACACTTGAAGATCTGTCTACTTACTTAAATGGGAAACTCCTGTTGTTTACTTTTCGTTCAATAGAAGAAGGCGGCGAAAAAGAAATTTCTTTGTCAGCTTATCATGACTTGTGTCTGGCCGGAGCTAAAAACCCGTCAGTAGATCTAATTGATATTGAACTAGCGAAAACAGAGTTTTTAGGCCGGACTTTTATTCAGCAGCTAAAGGCCGAGAATGTCAAGATTATTATGAGTAGCCATGACTTTGAAAAAACACCTAAAGACGGCGAATTGATTTATCAAATCGGAGTAATGAATCAGATGGGTGCTGACATTGGTAAAATTGCAGCGATGCCACAAAATCTACAAGATGTTTTGCGGATGATGAACATTATCTCTAGAGCGAAGGCCTTTAACAAATTACCCATAGCTGCTATTTCAATGGGAGAACTAGGAAAAATTTCTCGGATCGCAGGTGAAATTACCGGCTCTGTTTTGACTTTTGGCACCTTAGAGGAGATAGAAAATTCTGCACCTGGTCAAATTTCAATTGAAGAACTACAATTTACTATGGAAATTTTGCATCTTTCAGATAGGGGCTAGTATTTTGAGTAAGAAGAAAAAAGTCAAGACAAATGCAATTCGAATGGTCGAACAACATAAAATCTCTTATCAAGAACATGAATATGCATGGACAAAAAATAATCTAGGAGCAGAACATGTGGCTGAAACTTTACATCAAATTCCCGGCCAGATTTTTAAAACCCTAGTGGCTAAGGGGAATAACACGGGGCCTGTTGTAGCTGTTATTCCTGGTAATCGTGAACTGGATTTAAAAAAATTGGCAAAAGTCAGTAATAATAAGAAAGTTGAGATGTTACATTTAAAAGATTTAGAGCAAACAACAGGCTATATCCGAGGAGGATGTTCACCAATAGGAATGAAGAAAAAATTTCCTACTTACATTGATGTAATGGCTGAGAATTACCAGACGATCATGATTTCAGCAGGGAAAAGAGGAATGCAGATCGAACTTGCCCCAGCTGATTTAGCTTCATTGGTGAAAGCTTCTTTTACCGATATATGTGAAAAATAAAAACTTTAGGCATTTTTTAAGGAATTTTTCTTTGAAAGATGCCTTTTTTAGTGAAAAGCTTTAGCATAAATCATGTATTTTATTTAAAAGTTGAAAAATATTCTGAAAATTACATTAATATCGTGCATTTTTCCTTTTTTTCTGCTAAAATAGCAAACAAAATACAAGGGGGTATTTTACAATGTCAAAAGCACATGAAGCAGTTGTTACTTTACAAGAAAAGAATCATAGAGAAGTTCCTTTCCAAAAAGAATTTTTGCAGGCAACCGATGAATTTTTAACAACAATCGAACCTTTTCTTGAAGAACACCCGGAATATATCGATCATCATATTTTAGACTTGCTGGTTGAACCAGAAAGAATTTTACAGTTTAGGGTACCTTGGCAGGATGATGAGGGCACTTGGCGAGTTAATCGCGGTTATCGTGTACAGTTTAATTCTGCTATGGGACCCTACAAAGGTGGTTTGCGTTTCCACCCTAGCGTTAATTTGAGTATCTTAAAATTCTTGGGTTTTGAACAAGTATTTAAAAACAGCCTGACTGGACTACCCATTGGTGGCGGTAAAGGTGGCAGTGATTTTGATCCTAAGGGAAAGTCGGATGCAGAAATCATGCGCTTTTGTCAAAGTTTTATGACAGAATTGGTAAAATACATCGGTCCTGATCAAGATGTTCCTGCTGGTGATATTGGAGTTGGCGGTCGTGAGATCGGTTATTTATTTGGCGCCTATAAACGTATCAGACAATATGATGCAGGGGTTTTGACCGGCAAACCATTGGACTTTTGGGGCAGTAATGGGCGGACAGAAGCTACGGGTTATGGTTTGATCTACTTTGTAAGACATTTATTAAATGACCGTAATGAAGAAATTGCCGGTAAACGAGCAGTTGTTTCTGGCAGTGGTAATGTTGCTATTTATGCTATTGAAAAGTTAATAGAATTAGGTGCAACTGTAGTTAGCTGTTCAGATTCTTCTGGTTATATCTATGATGAAGAAGGCATTGATCTTGCTTTACTTAAACAAGTCAAAGAAGTTGAGCGGGCGCGTCTGACTGAATATGCTAAAAAACGTCCCCAAGCTAAATACGTGGCTGATGATTCGGTTTGGCACTTAAAGACAAATTATGACTTAGCTTTTCCTTGTGCAACTCAGAATGAAATTGATTTAGCTTCAGCTAAAAGTATGGTTGCAAACGGAGCTATGGTCTTAGCTGAAGGGGCCAATATGCCATGTTCAATGGAAGCTACACAATTCTTTATCGACAACAAAGTGGCCTATTGTCCGGGGAAAGCCTCAAATGCTGGAGGAGTAGCTGTTTCTGCTTTAGAAATGGCACAAAATTCGCAACG
>Ga0079226_10000440_pt1 | contig 28876 bp, 22 predicted proteins | sample Poulit2014_FD_76345 | JGI IMG/M metagenome (GOLD analysis project Ga0079226, IMG submission 76345) | Agricultural soil microbial communities from Georgia to study Nitrogen management - Poultry litter 2014 | ecosystem: Environmental > Terrestrial > Soil > Agricultural land | place: USA: Georgia...
CGTTGCATGAAGATAAAGACCAAGGTAATCGGTATAGCAATCAGAACACAGCCAGCTGTAAAGGCTACAAAGAGTGAGTTAGCGGTGTTTCGTGTCATCATCGTGTAAAGTCCGATGGCAACGGTATATTTTTCAATTTTATCACCCATAATGACTTTGGCAAAAATGAAATCCATCCATGGCGCCATGAAAGCCATGAGCGCTGTGTAGACGACGATTGGTTTGGATAGTGGCAGGGTAATCTTGGTGAAAATTTGCCATTTGTTAGCACCATCCATCATCGCCGATTCGTCGAGTTCCATTGGGATGGTATCGAAAAAGCCTTTGGCAACATAAAAACCTAGTGCTGCACCTGCCGAGTAAACCAAAACCAAAGCAACAAGACTTTCCGTCAGATTTAATGCTTTTAAGATATAGTAAACCGCAATCATGCTCATAAACCCTGGGAACATGTTTAAGACTAAAGCGACTTTCAAAAATGGTTTACGCAATCTAAAACGTAGACGCGAAAGAGCATAAGCCATCGCAATCGTGATAAAGGTTGAAAGGAGACAGCTGATAACTGATACAATCAGTGTGTTTTTGAACCAAGTCAAAAATGGATAACTTCCAGAAGGGTTGGTCAATAATGACTTGTAGTTTTCAAGCGTAAACGTTTTGGGGATGATGTAAGGAACAAAGGCGCCCCCTTCGCCACGAAAACTGGTCAAGATAATCCAGAAAATCGGAAACAACCAAATCAGTGATAAGACGATAAGCGCGATATAGGCCATCGTCAACTTTGTAGTACGTTGTTTTTTATAACTTTTTGTTTTAGCCATTGCTTATCCCTCCTTAAATGAATTGGTACGCGTATATGTGATCAAACTAAAGACAGCTGATAAGATGAAGATCAAGATACCTATAACAGAAGCTAAGTTATAATCGAGCGTATTGACAGTTAAATTATAAAGCCAAGTTACTAGCAAATCAGTCGATCCGGCACCGTAAAAATCAGAATTTGTTGGACCGCCTCCGGTTAATAAGAAGATCACGTTAAAATTATTAATGTTACCAATAAATTGTTGGATCAACGAAGGTGTCATCACAAACAGAATTTGTGGAAACGTGATGCTCTTAAAGATTTGGAAAGCATTGGCACCATCAATTCGAGCAGCTTCGATTTGATCTTCAGGTAGGTTTTGAATAATTCCCGTGGAAACCAGCATAGTAGCCGGAATACCAATCCACATATTAACAATAATAACCGTGAATTTAGCCCAAGTTGGATCTGTTAAAAACGGAATTGGGCTGTTGATGAGGCCACTATTTATCAATAGACTATTAATAGGACCAGCACCGTTTAATAGGTTTCTCATAATTAAAAGCGAGACGAATTGTGGCACAGCCATAGTAATGACAAAGATTGTCCGCCAAACACCTTTAAACTTTAAGCCTTTCGTATTGATCAATAAGGCTAATAAAATGCCAAAAAAGAAACAAGTGACGGTAGCTAAAACAGCCCAAATCATAGTCCAACCTAGAACTGGGAAAAATGTTCCGGACATTTTTCCGGTTAAGACATTGCCAAAGTTTTTAAAAGCGACCCAAGTAAAGAGGTTTTTTGGCGGTAAATGGTTATGATCGTAGTTGGTAAAAGCAATTGAAATCATATAAAGCAAAGGGAGAATCGTAAAAAAGAGCACACCCAATAATGGAATTGTCATAAGCGTGGCATGGAAACGCTCATTGAGTAAACTTCTTAGATCATCCATGGTAGTAGGAATAGGCTCGTCAGCTGCTTTTAACTCATAGATGTGTCTGGCACTACGTAAATTGATGATATATAAGGCCACCAATACCACGCAAACCAAAATAGAAGCGACACCGAATAAGAGCAGTAGCATTGAATTATCGCCTTCTTGTAAGACACGAATACCTAATCTTTCATCATAAACAAGCCCTTGTTCTTGGGTACCAAGGCTGGCTAACATCTTTAAACTATGTAGACCATTTCGAATCAACCAAATTAAAAAGCCTACTTCAGAAGCTAGAAAAATGATGCCTTTTAAAAATTGTTTGTTGGCAAAATTGGCACTGCCCATGATGATAAAAGAGAGCTTTGTCGCCAGGTCGCCTTTTTTAAATAATTCAAGGAAGGAGAGGGTATTTTTCGTTTTCTTTTTCTTGAACATTTTTTCCACTCACTTTCGTTCAATAACTAAGATAAAGGGCAGCTGAAATTTCACACTGCCCTAATCTTAAGCTAAGTCTTTATTCTTCAGGTTCTTGTGCAGTATCTTCTACTAATTTGTCCAATTTGCTTTGGAATTCAGCTTCTTTGATATTGCCTTTGTAAGTGTCGTTAATGATTGCATCCATTGGTGGCCAGAAAGAAACGATTTCTGGGATTTTTGGCATAACCACGGAATTTTCAGGTTGAGACATTTGCGCAACCGCGTTAGCAGTATCATCAGCTAAAACTTCTTCGTTATCTTGAAGAACTGCATTGGAAGGAACGACACCTTGTTGTTGAAATTCTAGTAATTGTGAGTCTTCATTGGTAATGTAGTTAGCAAGTGCCATGGCAGCTAATGGGTTTTGTGTTTGTTGGTTGATACCAAAGACTTTTACGCCCAAGAAAGCTTTCATTTGCACAGCACCATCGCCAAAATCAACGGTTGGATAAGGAGCTACGGCCATATCGTCGCCTAAAGCATCTTTCACATCATTTTTAGACCAAGGGCCAGATAGAAAAGCACTGGATTTACCTGAGCTTAAATCAGATAATGCTGACTCACTAGCTTGTAATACACCTGAATTGTCTTTTTGAGCGGCAATCCATTGTAAGACTTCGACCCCTTTTTCATTGTTGAAGTCGGTACCGTTTGGATCTTCACCGTCTTCGCCATATAGATGTAAACCGTTACTCATGAACAATGGTCCAAAGATATAATTGGCACCTGCTTCGGCGATGTTTGTACCAATCACGCCTTTTTCAGTCAAAGTATCCCAAGATTTAACATCCTCTTCTGATAAAACGGACTTATTATAGTAGAGAACTTGTGCTTCAACGCCATAAGGATAACCATAGATATCGCCATCCCAAGTCACACCTTCAACTGCAGAATCGACATTGTTTTCTTTAATTGTATCGGCATCTTTATCAATTGGATACAATAAACCAGCCGAAGCCATTTGACCGACCTGGTCGTGGGGCATCATGAAAACATCAGCTGCTGCACTTGGGTCTTTAGATAAATCTTTTTGTGCATCAGCGGAACTACCAGCTGAGACTGTGACATTGACATCGGGATATTCTTCACTGAAGCCTTCTAAAATTTCTTTGTAAGTGCTAATGTGGTCGGTATCGACCCAAAGCTTTACATCACCTTCAATCTTCACATCTTCTGTCGCACTATCACCTGATCCTGCTGGTGCAGCTGCAGAATCGTTTGTATCATCATTTGATCCTCCACAAGCAGCTAGTAACAAAGTTGATGCAGACAAAACGAAACCATTGACTAAATATTTTTTCCAATTTCTTTTCATTACGTGTACCCTCCAATATTTTATAATTGATTACAGATACATTATGCAACCGATTGCGAAAACAGTCAAGTAAAAGATTTGAAAAAATGTATTTTTTTTAAATTTTATATGTTGGATGGGAAAAATAGCGAATGTAAAAAAGCTGAAAATTAAAAATAAGTTGATAAATAACAGTTTTATTTGTTTTCAACCATTATTTGAGTGAAAGAAAGTGATAACGCAACCGATTGCTAAAAATGCTTGCAACTAATTTTGGCTTGTGTGATAATAAAAGTAAATATAATCAAAAGGAGAGATATTATGAATACAGCAGCAATTTATCATCGTCCCGAAAGTGAATATGCTTACCTTTATGATCAAGAAACTATGCATGTGCGCTTGAAAACGGCTAAAGGAGATATTCAACAGGTTTGGTTACTACATGGGGATCCTTATAATTTAGAATTAGAAGAATGGTATAAAAAACCGTTGGCGATGACTAAAATTCTTTCGACCAATGTTTATGACTATTGGTTTGTCGAAGTGACAGCTCCTTTTAAACGCTTATCTTATGGTTTTTCTTTAGAAGGTTCAGATGGGTTAAAAGCTTTTTTTGGCGATCATGGTTTATTTCCAATGGAAGAAGAAGCGTTACAAATAGCTAATAATTATTTTCGCATGCCTTATTTTCATGAAGTTGATCGCTTCAAAGCACCTGAATGGGTCAAAGAAACAGTATGGTATCAAATTTTTCCCGAACGCTTTGCTAATGGGGATCCTAAAAATGACCCTAAAAATGTGTTGCCTTGGAATTCAAAAGATCCTGACCGACAAGATTATTTCGGTGGTGATTTACAGGGCGTTCTTGACCATCTCGATTATTTAGAAGAATTAGGAATCAATGGCATCTATTTTTGTCCGATTTTCAAAGCTTCTTCTAATCATAAATATGATACGATTGATTATTTAACAATTGATCCGGATTTTGGCGATGAAGCAGTCTTTAAGAAATTAGTCAGTGAATGTCATAAACGTGGCATTAAAGTCATGTTAGATGCTGTTTTTAATCACATGGGGGATGAATCACCACAATGGCAAGATGTGTTGGAACATGGACAAGCTTCTCCTTATGCTGATTGGTTTCATGTTAATGAATTTCCGGCTACTTATAAAGAAGGCCGCGATTTTGAAGATGCCTATGATTTGACCTATGATACCTTTGCGTTTACACCGCACATGCCTAAGTTAAATACAGCCAATCCCGAAGTGCAAGAGTACTTATTAAATGTCGCACGGTATTGGATAGAAGAATTTGATATCGATGCGTGGCGTTTAGATGTGGCCAATGAAGTTGATCACGTTTTTTGGAAAAGATTTCGTCAAACCTGTGATGCTGCTAAAAAAGATTTTTATATTTTAGGAGAAATCTGGCATTCGTCACAAAGCTGGTTACAAGGCGATGAATTTCATGCGGTGATGAACTATGCATATACCGATGCCATTTTAGATTATTTTGTTAAAAAGAGAATTCCAGTGACCAAAATGATGGCGGAAATTAACAATCAAATGATGCTTTATCGTGATCAAACCAATCAAATGCAATTTAACATTCTTGATTCTCATGATACGCCACGTTTGTTAACAGAAACAAAGGAAGACAAAGATTTAGCAAAACAAGTTCAAGCTTTTACCTATATTCAACCAGGAGTTCCTTGTTTGTATTATGGAGATGAGATCGGCTTGACTGGTGGTATGGATCCAGATTGTCGGAAGTGTATGGCTTGGGAAAAAGAAAAACAAGATCAGGACCTATTAAAATTTACGCAAGATTTAATTGCCGTCCGTCGAAAAGAACAAAAAATCTTATCAGAAGGAAGTACGCACTGGGTCCAAGTATCTGAAGTCTCTGGTGTCATTATTTATGAGCGACTTTATGGGGGAAATGTACTCCGAGGAGCATTTAATACAGGAATCTATCCAGCAACCATTGAGTTGGTGGGAGAGACTTTATTAGATAATTTGGCGACTCTTGGTGAACAAACGGCAAATTTACAGCCTAAGGGATTTATCCTGATGAAAGGCTAAACACAAAAAGAGAAGAAAGGGTCTGCATGCTTTCTTCTTTTTGCTGTTTTCAAAAAAGTACAGAATTTTAAAAAACGAAAGGATGGAAAATCATTTATGCAAAAACATTGGTGGCAAGAAACGGTGGTCTATCAAGTTTATCCAAGAAGTTTTAAAGATAGTGATGGTGATGGGATAGGCGATATTTTGGGGATCATCGAGAAATTGGATTATTTGGAAAAATTAGGAGTTGGTGCTATCTGGTTATCTCCAGTCTATGCTTCACCCAATGATGATAACGGCTATGACATCTCTGATTATGAAGCCATTATGCCCGAATTTGGTACGATGGAAGATATGGAAACTTTGATTTATCAGGCTGATAAAAGAGGAATCAAACTGGTGATGGATCTTGTGGTCAACCATACCTCAGACGAACACGCCTGGTTTGTTGAAGCGAAAAAAGGTCCTGACAACCAATACCGAGATTATTACATTTGGGCCGATCCAGCAGAAGATGGCGGAGCACCAAATAATTTGCGTTCGACATTTTCAGGTTCGGCGTGGGAATATGATGAAAACAGTCAACAATATTATTTACACCTTTTTAGTAAAAAACAGCCTGATTTAAATTGGCAAAATCCTAGGGTACGAACGGATATTTTTGCGATGATGAATCGATGGATTGATAAAGGTATTGGGGGCTTCCGGATGGATGTCATTGATTTGATTGGAAAAGTACCGGAAGCCAAAATAACTGCGAATGGTCCGCGTTTGCATGAGTTTTTAAATGAGATGAATCAAAAAACGTTTGGTCGAAAAGATCTTTTGACAGTTGGCGAAACGTGGGGAGCTACACCAGCAATCGCTAAGCAATTTTCAGATCCAAAACGTGAAGAATTGGCCATGGTTTTTCAATTTGAACACAGTGGGTTGGATCAACAAGAAAATGGTGAAAAATGGGATCTTCGTCCATTAAATGTGGCGGAATTAAAAACTGTTTTTGAAAAATGGCAGACTGAATTAGGCAATGATGGGTGGAATTCGCTCTTTTGGAATAATCATGATTTGCCTCGAATCGTCTCTCGTTGGGGAAATGATGGCAAGTATCGTAAACAAAGTGCCAAAGCATTAGCTATTTTATTACATCTAATGAAAGGAACACCTTATATTTATCAAGGCGAGGAACTTGGGATGACCAATACACCAATCACAGATATCTCTCAAGCGCAAGATATAGAAACAATCAACATGTATGAAGAACGTTTAGAAAAAGGATACACCAAAGAAGCTATTCTTCATTCGATTAATGCCAAAGGACGTGACAATGCCAGAAGACCGATGCAATGGGACACTAGTGAAAATGGTGGCTTTACAACCGGAACGCCTTGGATTGCTTTGAATGAAAATTATAAAGAAATTAATGCTCAAAAAGAACTTGCTGATCCAAATTCTATTTTTTATACGTATCAAAAATTGATCCAGTTACGTAAAGACAATCCTTTAATTGTGTGGGGTGATTTTCAATTATTAGATACAGCAGACGAAGTGATGAGCTATATTCGTAGCTATGAAAGAAAACGTTGGTTAGTAGTCATTAATTTTTCTGATCAAAGTCAACCTTTTTCAAGTGAAGAAGTTATTGATAAAGTCATTATTCAAAATGACGAACAAAAACTATCTTCCTTAGAGACAATGATTTTGTCACCATGGCAAGCATTTGTGGTGAAGCTTAAATGAGTGATTGGTGGAAAAATGCAATAGGCTATCAAATTTATCCTAGAAGTTTTAAAGACAGTAATGGCGACGGGATTGGAGATATCAAAGGTATCATTGAAAAGCTACCTTATTTAGAATGGCTAGGTGTCGATTTTATTTGGCTAAATCCAATTTATGCTTCTCCCAATTTTGATAATGGTTATGATATTTCTGACTTTCGAGCTGTTCAACCAGAATTTGGAACCATGGCAGATTTTAAAGAATTATTGAAAAAGGCCCATGAAAAAAATATCCGGATCATTATGGATTTAGTTATCAATCATACAAGTAATCAACATCCTTGGTTTATTGAGGCGGCTAAATCCAAAGAAAGTCCTTACCGTGATTACTATTTGTGGGAAAATGCAACGAAAGAGAAAATGCCTAATGAGTGGCAGAGTTTCTTTGGCGGCTCCACTTGGACTTACCATGATTTGACAGAACAAGCTTATTTTCATGTGTTTGCGCCTGAACTACCTGATTTGAATTGGAAAAATCCGCAAATGCGAGCGGAAATCAAAGAAATGATTCAATGGTGGTTAGATCTTGGAATCGATGGCTTTCGTTTAGATGCGATTAGTCATATTCAAAAGGCGCCATGGGATTTTCCGATTTCAACAAATCCTTGGGCGCCATTCATGAATGTAACTGGAATTGAAGCCTATATGACTGAATTAAAGGAAATTTTTGATCGTTATCCAATCATGACAGTAGGAGAGGCGAGTGGTGTTTCCAGTCGAGAAGCGGTTGATTGGACTAGTGAGGATGGATTTTTAAATATGATTTTTGAATTAGAGCATAATGTTCGAAAAGGAGAACTTGGATCTGAACGAATCGATCCGCTGGAAATGAAGAAAGTTTTATTCCGTTGGCAAAAAGATTTGGATCAAAAAGGGTGGAATGCTCTCTATGTGGAAAATCATGACAATCCAAGAATTGTTTCTATTTTAGGTGATGAATCAGAAAAATCAGCAAAAGCTATTGCGACCATGTATATATTGTTAAAAGGAACCCCATTTATTTATCAGGGGCAAGAAATCGGAATGACCAATTATTCCTTTACTTCAATCAATCAAATCGATGCTAAAGATACGCATCATTATTATCAAACATTGCTAGACCAAGGATATTCAAGCAAACAAGCACTAAAAATTGCGACAGATTGGACTCGTGATCACGCCAGAACGCCCATGCAATGGGAAAGTGATTCTTCTGCTGGTTTTTCAACTGGCAAACCTTGGATGCCAATCAATCCAAATACAAAAGGACTGAATGTAGCCAGGCAAAAAGAATCCTCTGCCTCAGTTCTTCGTTATTATCGCCAACTGATTCAGCTACGTAAAACAAATTCTGTTTTTGTAGAAGGAAGTTTTGACGAACTACTGGTTGATTCACCACAAGTGTTTGCTTACCTACGCACCGAAAAAAATCGTCAAGTTTTTGTTATTGTCAATATGGGCGCTGAAGAAGTAACTGTAAAATTACCAGAAACTATGATAGCACAAGTTTGGCAGATACTTATTCGAAATAATGAGTCACTAATGGTAAAAGAACAAATGCAATTAGAACCTTTTGATGCAGCAGCTTTTGAAACTCAATTAATAGAAGAAAAATACAAGAAGGAAAAACAATAAAATAACACGTAAAAGGAGATAAAAATGTTTTTTATTTTCATTTTATAAGATTGTGGGCTATAATTAAGATAAGAAGAATTTTGGGGAAGATTCTTCGCAACGTGCATAGGAAAAAATTTCCTATCTTGATCATGAAAACGAAGGAGACAAGGTTTTGGATAACCTTGTCTCCTTCGTTTGCTTCCTATTAAAAAGAAAAAATCGTGTGACGACCAGAAAAAAGAGTGAAACACCTGTTTTTCTGAATAAAGAACCTTCTTTTCTTTCGTTAAAAATATGATAAAATGAGAAAAAGATGATTATTTAAATAGAAAATAAGGAGTTCAGGTCATGAAAGGATATCGTATTGCAATCGTAGGAGCAACAGGTGCTGTGGGAACAAAAATGATACAAATGTTGGAACAATCAACTTTACCGATTCAAGAAGTAAGAGCATTTGCCTCAAAACACTCCGTTGGAAAAACAGTATTTTTTCGACAAAAAAAGGTGATTATCGAGGCCCTTGTTCCAGAATCTTTTGAAGAAATTGATCTTGCCTTATTTAGTGCAGGCGGAAGTATCTCCAAAGAATTTGCTTCAGAAGCGGTAAAACATGGTGCCATTGTAATTGACAACACGAGTTATTTCAGGATGGATCCAAATGTTCCCCTTGTTGTTCCGGAAGTGAATAAAGAAGACTTAAAAAAACACCAAGGAATTATTGCTAATCCTAATTGTTCCACGATCCAAATGATGGTTGCTTTAGAACCAATTCGCCAAAAAGTAGGTATTGAGAGAATCATAGTATCTACTTATCAAGCCGTTTCAGGTGCCGGAGCAAAAGCGGTTTTTGAACTTGAACAGCAAACGCAAAGTTATCTAAATAGACTTCCTAAAAAAGAATGGCAGACGGATATTTTACCTTGCGGAAGTGATCAAAAACATTACCCACTTGCCTTTAATGCATTGCCACAAATCGACGTTTTTTCTGAAGATGATTATACTTTTGAAGAGTGGAAAATGATCAACGAAACAAAGAAAATTATGCATGATCAAACAATCAAAGTAGTGGCAACCTGTGTTCGAATTCCAGTGGTACAAGGACATTCTGAATCAATTTATGTTGAAACCAAAGAAAAAATAGACGTTTCTGAAGTTCGTGAATTAATGGAAAAAGCTTCAGGTGTTTGTTTAGAAGATGATCCCAGTCAACAAATTTATCCGCAAGCTTTAAATAGTGTGAATAGAAAAGAAACCTTTGTCGGAAGAATCCGAAAAGATCCTGATATTGAAAAAGGCTTACACTTATGGGTTGTATCGGATAACCTTTTGAAAGGTGCGGCCTGGAATTCAGTGCAAATTGCAGAAACCTTGCATGAAATGAATCTAATTCATGGTTAAATGATAACCATTTGATTGTTTAATTTTCCATGAATCTTTCGAGTTGGTAGATAAAAGCTCCCTTTTTGTTGTATAATAAATACAGGAACAATTCGGTTGAAGTGAATGAGCTTATTCACTCTTATTTAGAAAACTATCAAATAGTAATAGGACAGATAGATCTTTAAAAACAAAATAGCCGAGACAGCACAAGTGTCATTAAATAGTCTTACGACGAAAACAGACACGAACGGTTGCTCACTTGGAACTTTTTTGTTTTTATTTGATTGATTCGATAAGAGTTCGAACAGTCATGAAGACTAGAATATAGCAGTAAAAACTGCAAGAATAAAAAATTGAGGTGGAAAATTTGAGTAAAATCAAAATCATTCCTATCAGCGGTGTCCGTGAGAACGGAAAAAATATGTACATTGCTGAAGTGGATGAGGATATTTTTGTCATGGACTGTGGCTTGCAATATCCAGAAAATGAATATTTGGGAATTGATACAATCATTCCTGATTTCACTTATTTAGAAGAAAATGCTGATCGGGTAGCTGGTGTTTTTGTTACCCATGGTCATGCGGATGCAATTGGTGCACTTCCTTACTTTTTGGAAAAAATAGAAGTGCCTGTTTTTGGTACCAAATTGACGATTGAATTAGCTAAATTACAAGTGCATAGCTATGAACCAACGAAAAAATTTAAGGAATTTCATGTGATTGATGAACATACAGAAATTGATTTTGGTTCAGTGACTGCAAGTTTTTTCAAAACAACACATTCAATTCCTGATTCAGTTGGCATTTGCTTGCATACATCAGAAGGAAACATTGTGTATACGGGTGATTTTAAATTTGACCAAGCAGCAGTGCCAATGTATCAGACAGACTATTCACGTTTAGCAGAGATTGGTAAAGAGGGTGTATTGGCCTTATTAAGTACTTCAAGTAATGCTGAGAATCCAGCAGTGGCTGCTTCTGAAAGAAAAATTGCAGAAGAAGTAGCTGATACCATCCGTTATTGGGAAGGTCGTATCATTGTAGCCTGTGTAGCTAGTAACTTACAACGGGTGCAACAAGTGATTGACGCTTGTTATGAATCCAATCGCAAAATCGTTTTAACAGGAAAAGACTTTAGTCGCATCATTAAAACGGCAATGAAATTAGGAAAGTTGAACTTGCCAGATGAAAATATTTTGATCACGCAAAAGCAAATGCGTAAATATGATGATCATCAAATACTTATTTTAGAAACTGGTCGAATGGGCGAACCAATTAAAGCTTTGCAAAGAATGGCTACTGGGTCTCACCAAACATTACGCATCAAAGAAGGCGATTTGGTATATATCACAACGACTCCAACCATCGCCATGGAAACATATGTTGCTAAAACAGAAGATATGATTTATCGAGCTGGAGGTACGGTCAAAAATATTTCCGATAATATGCGTGTTTCTGGCCATGCAAATCCTAAAGATTTACAATTAATGCTAAATCTAATGCATCCAAATTGTTTTATTCCCGTTCAAGGGGAATATCGTTTGTTAGCGGCACATGCTAACTTAGCCCAAGAGGTTGGGATTCCTTTAGAAAATATTTTTATTACTGCTCGAGGCGATGTTTTAGAATTTGATGGTGAGTCATTAATCACTGCTAGTCCCATCCAAGCCGAAAACGTGATGGTCGATGGTATTGGTGTTGGTGACATCGGAAATATTGTTTTGCGAGATCGAAAAATATTATCAGAAGATGGTATTTTTGTTGTTGTTGTAACAATAAATCGTCGTGAAAAACGTATTGTTGCCAAACCACAAATTACTTCTCGTGGCTTTGTTTATGTGAAAGCCAGTCGCGATTTGATTCTTGAAAGTGCCGAAATGGTGGAAGTAATTGTGGAAAAACATCTTCATGATAGCGAATTTGAATGGGGAAAATTAAAACAAGATATTCGCGAACAATTGGGACACTATCTTTTTGATCAAACCAAACGACGCCCAGTGATATTGCCAGTTATCATGGATGCCAGTCAACGTCCTAGAAAATAATAAATGAAAGCAATCCTTCAAACTCTTGTAAAACAGTTTGAAGGATTTTTTTCTTTTGGATAGCATTTCTTGCAGTCACAATCAAATCATGTTAAAATTGGTGTAGACCAAAAAAGAAGGAAAAGGAGCGCTAATAATGGAAATAATTCGTGTAAAAGATGCGCAAGAGGGCGGTAAGAAAGCTTTTGAATTGGTAAAAGAAGAAGTTGAAAAGGACGCAAAAGTTTTTGGCTTAGCAACAGGAAGCACACCTGAAACTTTTTATAAGGAGCTAATCAATAGTTCCTTGGATTTTTCGGATAAAATTTCGATCAATTTGGATGAATACATTGGATTAAGTGGTACAGATGATCAAAGTTATCGCTACTTCATGAATGAACATTTATTTAATAAAAAACCATTTAAAGAAAGCTACGTACCTAATGGAAAAGCAGAGGATCTGGAAGCAGAATGTCGACATTATGACCAAATTATTAGCGAAAATCCTATCGACGTACAAATTTTAGGAATCGGCCAAAACGGACATATTGGTTTTAATGAACCAGGGACTCCTTTTGATACATCGACTCATGTCGTAAAATTAACCGAATCAACAATCAATGCCAATAAACGTAATTTTGAAAATGTAAATGATGTACCTACACATGCGTTATCCATGGGAATTGGTTCGATTATGAAAGCAAAAAAAATTATTCTATTGGCCTATGGAAAAGCAAAAGCTGAAGCAATCAAAGGAATGGTTGAAGGCGAAATAACGCCAGATTTACCAGCAAGTGTTTTACAAAATCATCCTGATGTAGTAGTTATTGTTGATGAAGAGGCCGCAAGTCTTTGTTAATGAAATAAATAAGCTTCGTGTCCTTGTTAAAAAGCAAGACACGAAGTTTTTTTGACTATTAAGAAAGTATCCTATATCCAAAATAAAAACCAATAACTTTTAAAGTAACTTTTAGTCACTGTTTGGATATCCACGAAACGCATGGCGGTCGGAAGGATCAATTAGTATGGTATAAAAAAAGGAGCAAAATTTTGCTCCTTTTTGTTTCATAGTTATCCTCTTCTGGCACGTAAGGCACTTAAAATGGCGACCGTGTCGACAACTTCTTGTAAAGCGGCCCCAAGTAGTGCTGGAATAACACCAGTACTTGCAATCAACATTAAAATGACACAAATAAAAATACCAATCAAAACAGATTGTTGGGCAATCCTCATCGTGTCTTTAGATACACGCACTGCTTCAAAAACGCGTGTCAGATCATCTTTTAAAATGACCGCATCTGCACTTTCACTGGCTGCCGTTGAACCATTTTCACCCATTGCGATGCCGATATCAGCAATGGCTAGAGCTGGGGCATCATTGACACCATCGCCAACCATAATTGCTGGTCTTTTGGATTCTTCTAATGAATTGAGGACTTGAATTTTTTCTTCAGGCAAGCATTTGGCATGAACATTGGTGATCTCTAAGGCATTGGCGATTTGATTGGCAACATCTACTGAATCGCCGGTCAACATGATAACATCATCCAACCCTAGTTGACCCAATTTTTTAATTGTTTGTTTTGCTTCAGGACGAAGAACGTCTTTAAATGTAATGTATCCTTGATATTTTTTATCTACAGCAATATAAATAATGGTCTTTTTTGTTGCCTCTTTTTCAATTTCAATAAATGCCGCATTTCCGACTTTAATTTCTTTGCCGTCCACAATTCCTTTGACACCTTTACCGGTAATTTCTTGTAGGTTTTCAACAGGTAACAGTGAATGTTGTTTGTTTTTAGCTTGATAAACTAAGGAACGAGCTAAAATATGAGTGGATTCTTGTTCTACACTCGCAGCGAAACGAAGCAATTCTTCTTCAGAAAGGGTAGCATCCATTGAAACAATTTTGTCGACCGCAAGTCTACCTTCTGTAAGTGTTCCGGTTTTATCAAAGGCGATTGTTTTCGCTTTGGCTAGTTTTTCAATCGTCGTTCCAGACTTGACGATAATCCCGTTTCGACTCGAGCGACTCATTCCAGCCACCAAAGCAACAGGGGCAGCCAGTATCAGTGGACAAGGAGAAGCAACGACTAATACTTCGGCAAAACGGACGGGATCTTTTGAAACAAACCAAGCAATACCGCCAATAAGATAGGCTACAATTGTGAAAGGCACCGCATATCGATCAGCAAGACGTACAAAGTGAGCAGGTTTTGCTTCTGATTCTTCGACAAGTTTTACTAATTTTTGGTACTGGCTATCACTGGCTCTTTTCGTTGTCTTGATGCGAATGGGTGTATCTTTTACAATAGACCCTGACATGATAGTATCTTCTTTTTCTTTTTCAATTGGACGTGATTCACCAGTTAGCGAAGACTCATCCACTAGCGAACTTCCCATGATAATTTTGCCATCAACTGGGACAAGTTCACCAGGTTTTACTAGTAAAATATCATCTAACTCGGCTTCGTCTACTGAAATATCAGTAATTTGATCGCCATCAATTTTGTGTGCATTCTGAGGAGAATTTTCCAAAAGTGCATGTAATTCTCGACTGGCTTGCTTGCTGGCATAATCTTCTAAGCTATCGCCACCAGTCAACATGATTAAAACCATTAAACTGGCCCAATATTCACCCACTAATAAGGTAGCCACAATAGCGGTAATTGCTAAAAGATCAACCCCATATTTTCCGGATTTTAAGGTCTGTATCATACCGATAAACATTGAAAAAGCCATGATTCCTCCTGCAATTGCTACAATCCAAAAAGCAATGGTGGGTTGTTTAAATATAAACTCCGTAGCAAGAGCAATTACCCCAATGAGTAGGGTTGCTGAAAATTTTTTAAAGTTACTCATTTAAAACACCTTCTCTTTTTTATTCAAGTTAAGTCTAGCACTTTAAAAAACTAATTGATATCGAAATAAGCTAATTGAGAAAGATAATCGTTTCTAAATAAGATTTGTTCTCAGTTGAAATTATAATTATTATAATCTATAACCTCGATAGAAATAAAAGCTTGTGTTCATCTAGATTGATAGCAACTCAAATTATTTGTTAATAACGTTTTAATGCGGTATGCTTATTATAAATAAGATCACAAAGGAGAGCGTATGATGAAAAAATATTGGAAGTTTTTACTGATGATCGCTGTATCGACAATTGTGATGTTTGGGATGATGTATTTAAATGTATTTTCCATTGATCATATCTTTTTTAGTAAAACAAGAGTATTCATGGCTTTAATGATGGGAGCTGTCATGGCAATCATTATGTTATTGTTCATGTGGCATATGTATGATAATAAGAAGTTAAATGGTATTATCTTGGGAGTAAGCGTTCTGATCTTTGCAGGATCCTTTTTCATGGTAAGAAGCCAAAGTACTGTAGATGATGTTGACTGGATGAAAGCAATGATTCCCCATCACTCGATTGCCATTTTAACAAGTAAAAATGCAAATTTAAAAGATCCAGAAGTGAAAAAATTAGCCGAAAAAATTATTGAAGCTCAAGAAGAAGAAATTGAAGAAATGAAGCAAATGATCAAAGAACAAGAAGAAAAATAAAAGATTGAAGAAAACAGCTCGCCAATTTTGATAAGGTGTGCTGTTTTTTTGTGGTTAAAAGCTCTTCTTATTTTTTTCTTTTGATAAATCTGTTACAATGTACTTATTGAACTGTATTAATTTTTTGTAAGTTTAGGAAAACAGAAAGGGGAATTTCTAATGAAAATCACGTATCATGGACATTCGGCACTCTCGTTTTTACTAAAAGATGGCACAAGACTAATTATTGATCCGTTTCTTTCCCAAAATCCCTTAGCAGACATTAGTGAAAAAGACGTTCAAGCAGACTATGTACTTGTCACGCATGGTCATGATGATCATGTTGGCGATACCGTTGAAATTGCGAAGAACAATCAGGCGATGGTCATTAGTATTGTAGAAATTTGTAGTTTTGTTGCTTCCCAAGGAGTTGAAAAGACACACGGATTAAATATTGGTGGTGGCTTTGATTTTCCTTTTGGCAGAGTAACATTAACACATGCGCAACATAGTTCTGGCTATGAAAAAGACGGCCAAATGATTTATATGGGAGAACCCGCGGGCCTACTACTGCAAGTTGAAGGAAAAACTATTTATCATGCGGGAGATACTGCCGATTGTAGTGACTTAGCACTACTAGGTGAAAAAGTACCAATCGATGTGGCATTCTTACCAATTGGTGATAACTTCACCATGGGGCCAGATGATGCGGTGTCAGCTGCAAAACGATTAAAGGCAAAAACAGTGATTCCAATCCATTACAATACTTTTGAAGTGATCAAACAAGATCCCAATGCCTTTGTAGAAAAACTACCTGGTATTGGTAAAGTAATGGAAATTGGAGAGACAATTGAGGTGTAAAAAGAACAATGGCGACCAAACATGATTTGATTTTAGGACATATAGAAAATTTACCAGTTGGAGAACGGATTTCCGTTCGTCAAATAGCAAAAGACTTATCTGTCAGTGAGGGCACAGCCTATCGGGCGATTAAAGATGCAGAAAACATTGGCTTGGTTTCCACAATTCAACGGGTAGGAACAATTCGCATCGAACGTAAATTAAAGAAAAATATTGAACGTTTGACTTTTAACGAGGTTGTGCAAATTATTGAAGGAGATGTTTTGGGCGGTGATGCGGGTCTTAAAAAAGATCTGCATAAGTTTGTAATCGGGGCGATGAAAGAAGAAGCAATGCAACGGTATATCACGCCTGGGTCATTGATGATCGTGGGCAATCGTACCAATGTCCAACGATTGGCTTTAAAAGAAGGTGCCGCTGTTTTAATTACTGGTGGCTTTGATACAACGGTAGAAATCCGCCAATTAGCGGACGAATTAGAACTGCCTATTTTGCGGACGACCTATGATACGTTTACTGTCGCTACTTTGATTAACCGAGCTTTAAGTGATCAACTGATAAAAAAAGATATTCTTTTGGTTAGTGATATCTACATGTCTATTGAACATACTTGCTATTTGACAACGGCTGATTCTGTGAAAGATTATAAAAAGATCTCAGAAAAAACAGAACATTCTCGTTATCCAGTAGTAAACAAAAATATGCGAGTGGTCGGAATCGTAACTGCCAAAGATGTGCTTGAAAAACCTGATACTCAACAAATTGAACGAGTAATGACCAAAGAACCAAGGGTAGCTAAAAAAGAGATGAGTGTTGCTTCTGTTAGTCATCAAATGATCTGGGATGGTCTTGAAGTAATGCCTGTGGTCGAAGATGATCTTTCTTTGATAGGAATCGTTACCCGACAAGATGTGATGAAAGCCATGCAGATGATCCAACGCCAACCTCAAATCACCGATACGATTTCAGATCAGATCACCGAGCATATCCAATTGGTCGAACATGATTTTGAAGGGAACAAATTGGAGCAGACAGAATTTTCTTTTGTTGTTTCTCCTCAAATGGTCAATGAATTAGGAACGATTTCATTTGGTGTTTTAAATGAGGTGGTCGCCAATGTAACCAAACGAACCTTGGTTATTAATCAACGACGCAATACCTGGATTGAACAAGTAAACCTTCATTATTTCCGTTTGATTCAAATGGAAAGTCAATTGGTTTTAAAACCAAGAATATTAGAAATAGGACGACGATCCGCAAAACTTGATGTTGAAATTTTTATTGAAAATGCCTTGGTTGCAAAAGCCATTGTGGTTTGCCAAGTAATGGAACGTCCGTAAAAGTTGAAAGGAAAATGAATAAATGAGTGTACAAGAAGAAATTTTAAAAGAAATCAAAGCCTATCAAACGATTATTATCCATCGTCACAAAAATCCTGATCCTGATGCAATTGGTTCACAAGTTGGTTTAGCTGAATTATTGAAAAATAGTTTCCCTGAAAAGAAAATTTATGCAGTAGGGGGACCAATCAATGATTTGGACTATCTGGCAACGATGGATGAAGTCTCTGATGAAACTTATAAAGGTGCTTTAGTGATTGCCACTGATACTGCCGATACGCCACGAATTAGTGATGAACGGTATTCATTGGGAGATAGATTAATCAAAATCGACCACCATCCGAATGACGATGCTTATGGCGATTTGCTTTTTGTAAATACCAACGCCAGCAGTTGTAGCGAAATCATAGCTGATTTTTGGCGATTATTTCCTGAAGATCTTTTTATGAACGCAAAAGCTGCACGTCTTTTATATGGTGGAATCATAGGTGATACTGGTCGCTTCTTGTATGATGCAACGAGCCCACATACCTTAGAAATTGCCGCTAACTTGATGCGTTTTGAGTTTGATGCCGCTGAATTAAGTCGACAAATCGAACAAGTATCAAGAGATGTGGCTCGCTTATCAGGCTATGTTTATGAAAATCTTGAAATTGATGAAAATGGAGCTGCACAACTAATTATTTCAAAAGAACTGTTAGAAGAATATGGCTTAACAGTTGCTCAAACTTCTGGGATTGTTTCTTTACCAGGTAAGATTGAAGACACCAAGGCTTGGGTGCTCTTTGTCCAAAACCCTGAAGGTACTTATCGGGTTCACTTACGTTCCAAAGGTCCCATTATCAATGAAATTGCCAAAGCTCATCACGGTGGCGGACATCCTTTAGCCAGCGGTGCCAATGCTAAGGATAAAGCAGAGTGTCATCAAATCTTTGCTGAATTAAAAAAAGTTTGTCAGTAAAGAGGGCATTTTGTAAATATCATTATTATAGATTCAAAAATGGAGGGACGGATATACGTCTCTCTTTTTTATTGGTAATTTGTTATGAATATGAGCATACTGGCGCACTTATCCTGATTTCTCAAAAATATTGATGATGGGAAGGGGCGTAGTTTTTCCAGGTTAAAAATATCCTTAGAGACAGGTTTACACCTAATGCAACACATTATAATTTTTAATAGTGATAAAAAGGATGTTTTTTTAGTTATCATTTTATTTTTCTAAGAGTTGGGGAATGGATAAGACAAGGATATTATTAATTGGTGAAGTTTTCTTTTGATAAGCAGATGCGCCACTTTCGAATACAACATAAAGAAAATTATCATCTACCGTTATTTGTTCAAGATAGGGAGGGAACTTGATAACTTTCAGAGCTTTGTTTTCCTGCAGATTTCCTTGTAATAGTTGTTCTTTCGAAAAAATGAATACTTTTGACGATCTCGGACCAAATGATTGTGATACTAGGCAATAATGATCTTTATAAATTGCCACTCCTTGCGCTTTTTTTAAAATGGAGACAAATCTTGGGATATTATTTGTTTCGTCATTTAATGGGAATAGACCTAATGTACCTGTTTTTGACCGTTCAAAAGTTCCTGCTAATAAAAAATCAGACCATTTACTAATATAAGAAGCTTGAGAAATACCAGGAAAAGTATAAATTTTTGTATAAGCAATAGGAAACGTTGCTTTTTCTGGAAACGTTAGAATATCAGACAAAGAAATAGCTGCGGCACGACCATGTTTTTTGCCAGTTATCGTGACCCAAAGCTCTTGTTTATTTTTGTTAAAGGCAAGCCCACCTACATGAGGACGTCCAGGTAAGGGAATTGTATTGATTAGATTTGCTTGTTGTTTATCAAAAATATAAAGAACCGAATAGTGTTGGCGACTATGACAATAGGCACTTAAAAAAACCAAATCATCTGAAACGGCCAATCCTTGTGGTGTCATTTCTGTACAGATGGTTTTCAGAGGATGGCTTGCTTCAAGAGTCCAAGTGTGTTCTAATCCTTTGATTGGATAAAATAAAGGAGTATGCAAGGAATTAGAAAAAGCTTTTTTCACGAGTGGATATCTTTTTAAAATGAAAAGAGTTTTTTTATATTCTGAAGAAAAATGTCCTAGACGAAACTGCCTATAAATAAAATGAGTCACTATAAGTAGTAAACCTAGCGATAAAACGATTAATAAACTATCCAACTGCATTTTAAGTCACCTCTTTTTACCCATTTTAACTAAAGCGTTTCAAAAGAACAATTAGAGTGTTTAAAGAAAAAAAGGATCTCATCTTAAAAGATGAGATCCTGCAATTATTCACCACTTGCCAATTTGGCCCGAATTTTATTAGAAGCTACTTCAATGATCAAAATCAATAGAATCAAGCCAATCAGAATGGAGCCAACTTGGTTCCATTTATAGCCATTTATAGCAAACATTAATGGAGAACCAATCCCCCCAGCGCCGACTAAACCAAGAATCGTTGCATCTCGTAAATTCATATCAAAGCGATAAATTGTGATTGAGACAAAGCTACTCATTAACTGAGGCAAAATGCCATAACGAATTTTCTCATAAGTGGTAGCTCCCAGTGAATCCATTGCCTCTAAAATTCCACGATCGATTGTTTCAATGGCATCAACATAAAGCTTAGAAACCATACCAATCGACGTTAAAGACATGGTCATTACACCAGCGAATGGACCGGTACCTGTCACACGAACAAACATCAAACCATACACTAAAGCAGGAATGGTTCGAATAATGACAACTAGAAATCGAGTAATCAGATAAACAGGTTTTGGCATAATACTTGGAGCCATCAAAAAGGCGATGGGAATGGAAAAAATAGCACCTAAAACTGTTCCCAAAAAGCCGATACAAATGGTTTCAAATAAGAGATAGCTAACACCAGTCTTCGTAAAGTCAAACAGAAAATTTAAATCAGGAGAGACGATTCCTTTAAGAATATTCAAAGCAACTTGTGTGCCATCTGTACTTGTTTTATTGATAGAAATAGCCGAAAGCGACCAAGCAAAAATAAGGACGATCAAAACAACTAGTAGGCTATACTGTACCTTTTTATTAGGTTCTTGTGATAATTTTTCTTCAATATGTGCGTTCATGAGATCCTCCTTATTGTAATTTTTGGCGAATCGTTTCGCTAAGTGTTTCAATCAAGACAACTGTCACAACTAAAGTAACTAGGATAGCACCAACACTTCCATAGTCGCGCCAGCCGAGACGTTCATTTAGTAATAAACCTAATCCACCAGCCCCGACATAACCTAAAATTGAAGCGTAGCGAACATTTCCTTCAAAACAATAAAGAGAAGTAGACATAAAATTCGGTAAAATTTCAGAAAGTACGCTGTAACGAAAGGCCTGGAATTTGGTAAGACCGAAAGATTCTAAGGCTTCAAACGTTCTCATATCAATATTTTCAATTTGTTCATACATTACTTTTCCAACATAAGAAATCGTGAAAATAAAAATAGCAATTGTTCCGGCAAAAGAACCAAGTCCGACAATGAAAGTCGCAATCAAGGCTACAACTAAAGTGGGAAGGGTTCTTAAAACACTAAGAAGAAATTTGAAAAAGCCGGCCACAAATTTATTTCTTACAATATTAGCTGAAGACAGCATGGCTAAAGGTAAAGCAACAATAGATCCTAATAAAGATCCTAATAAAGACATCTTGATTGTTTCTAATAGAGGTTGCCAAACTTTATGAACAAAAGACCATTTTACATCGAATAGTTGACTTAAAATCACATTAAATTGTTGACCACGAGCAATCAATGTGGCCAAAGAAAAATCAGTCACTCGGATGGAAAGAATTGAAAAGGCAAGAACGAGCGCAATGTAAAGTGGAACAAAAGAACGCTTAGGAGTGATTTGTTTGCCATTACTTAAGGTCATTGGTTTTTTTGTTAGCATTTTCTCACCTACACTTTCGCTGCTTGCTCGTTGCGACCATAAATTTCATCAAGAGTCTCTTGGGTAATTTTATCTGAGGAACCATCATAAACCACTCGGCCTTGACGGATTCCGATGACACGATCACAATATTCTAGAGCTAATTCCACATGGTGGATATTTAGTAAGATGGTAACATTGGTTTCTTGATTAATTCTCTTTAAGTCGTTCATGACTGACTTTGCAGTGACAGGATCTAAAGAGGCGACAGGTTCGTCTGCTAAAATAATTTCTGGATTTCGAGCCAAAGTTCTTGCTAAAGCGACACGCTGTTGTTGACCACCTGATAATTGATCCACACGAATGTAGGCTTTATCTAAAATCCCCACTTTGTCTAATGCATCAAGCGCTTGGATTTTGTCTTCTTTGGTAAAGATACCTAAAAGCTTACGCCAACCCTTTAAATCAGGAACAGAAGAAACCAATACATTTTTTAAAACATTAGAACGAGTGATTAAATTAAATGACTGAAAAATCATACCAATTTTTTTACGGAAAATGCGGACTTCTTTTCCTTTTAAGGTACTTACATTTGTGTCATTTACCGTCAATGTACCACTACTAATGTCATGCATTTTGTTGATACAACGAATGAGTGTTGATTTACCAGCACCTGATAAGCCGATAATAGCCACAAACTCACCTTGTTCGATTTTTAAGTCGATGTTTTGTAAAGCCGTGGTACCATTAGGGTAAACTTTTTGCACATTGTCAAACTTGATCATGTTTTTAAACCTCTCTCCTTTATTAAATCAATCCCTAGAAAGTATATCATAGCAAAGGCTCGACTCCGAAATGGAATCAAGCCTTTACCTTTTGTTTTTGCACTATTTTTATTCACCTAAGGATTGAATTAATTCTTGGGCTTTTCTTTCAGCGTCATAGTCAGATGATTCTGCTGGGGCATAGCCAAAGTGATTATAAATCGAAATAACTTCTTTTCCTTCGTCTGTATTTCCAATTTCGATGAAGGCATTACTTAACGCCTTTTTCAAATCATCATTCATGAGGGGCGAATTTTTACTGACACTAATCGTATCGTTGTAGATTGGTTCAGTGACACCAATGACATTTGTTTCATCCCAAATTGATTCTTTGCGGCCAAATTCATTGGTCCATTGATCAATGTAGTCGATCCGAGCATCTGCATAACTAACCATCACGTCAATTTGACCAGCAGCTAAACGAGCCGCTGCACTAGCATAAGAGTCCGCTTGAACAGCACTATCTAAATCTAATAAAGTTTTGTCGTATTTTTCATTTAACCAAAGCGACGGATAAATGTAGCCAGCAGATGAGGAGGAAGAACTGATTGCCCAAGAAGCACTATTTAAATCATCCCAAGTGAGTTCTTCACCACTATTTACTTTATCGGCTAATTCTTGACCTTTTTCAGAAGGTCCTGCTATTGCAATCGAACGGTAGGAAACGACTTGGTCATCGGTTTGTTCGATTGGTTTATTGTCATTCCATTCTTTTGGATCATCGGAATCAACAGAAAGGCCCTGACGGGTTGCTGTCAAAAGAACTTCTGCGCCATCGTCGTATAAGGTATATGTTCCACCCGGAATAAATCCAACATCCATAGTTCCAGACGAAAGGGATTCACCAACTGCTTCATAACTAGTCCCTACAGAAATATCGACATCTTTAATAGTGTAACCTTCTTCTTTCATTTGGTCGATGACTAGTTGTTTCAAGGGTTCAGTTGCAGTAACGATTTCATCGGCATCCCGAGAAGGTACGAACCCAATGGTAAGTTTATCGATCGTTTTGCTATCGGAACCGCCTTTTTCTGAATCGTTCGAACTTGAGTTACCACATCCAGCTAATAAAGCGAGTGAAGCTAGGGAAAACATGCCTAATTTGACAAATTTTTTCACAGTTATGAATCCTCCTAAAAAAGATTTTATTTTTTCTTCATGAAAATTGTAGCATATATTTCATACTTTTCAAGATATTTTCTTGAAAAAAACGAACAAGAAATAGCTAACTTTCTGGAATTGTTTGTACTGTGAAAGTTTTCTTTTATTTTTTTCATCGAGTGGATACATTCATCCTATAATGAAAGCTAAATTTGTGAAAAATAAAAAAAGTGAGAAAGGAAATAACGGTTCTTTGAAATATTTAAACAAGCGCAAAACTTGCCAAATCAAAGTATTTTTACTATTATATAAATAGAATATAATTTGAATTTATCATCAAGGAGGAATTTCCATGGCTGAAAAATCAAAAGAAGAAGTATACGCAAAACGACAAGATGCCTATAAAGAAGAGAAAAAGGAAGTTTTTAAAGAAGCACGGAAAGAAGCAAAAAAGAAGAACATTATTCCTGATAAAAAGGCTGAAGAACAAAAAAAAGAAAAAGAATAACCGAAAACCTCGATCACAAAACGATCGAGGTTTTTTGCCAATGTTAAAACCAATTCTGTCAGTCTGAAGGAAGTGTCGTAAAGAACCGGTCCTTTCCCTGAAAAACAACAAGAGAATCTACAGAAAACTCGGCTAAAAGAGCGCTCATTTCTGGGAATAACAGGTGAAAATCGGAAGCAACATGGGCATCAGACCCCAAAGTAAATAAGGTTCCACCTAAACTTTGATACAGTGGGATGGCATATTGGTAAAGTTTTGCATTTCCATAAGGACCAAAACTTTTGGCATTTATTTCCATGGCCATTTGACGAGAAATTACTTTTCTAAAAATCGTTGTTAGTTTGTTTTCGAAATGTTCTTCTAATTCTTGTGCGGTAAAATCAAAACGTCGCAAGCCGTAATCAAAATGAGTCAGTATCTGTCCTTCTGGAAAAGAATCAAGGACAGTTGACATCTGATCAAAATATTGTTTAGCCACATTGTATTTGTCTTTTTTTAAAACGACATCATCCATGTAATCAAAAACACCATTTTGATGGATACTTACTAATTTGAGATCATAAGGGTGTTGATTTAAATAAGACAAAATCTTTTCTTCTTGTCCTGGTACAACGCCAATTTCAATTCCTTTTAAAAATTTTGTGTCATATCTTTCCTCTAACTTGTTCATTTTTTTGCATAATTCTTGATAATCAGGAATATCATCGTTGTAATTGGTATAAGGATTTTTCAAATCGAAATGATCGGTTGCAACAAAATACTGAGGGGAATCGATCAAATAATTTTCAAACCTTTCCTGTGAGTCAAATGAAAGATAGGTGTGCAAATGTTGATCGTAATAATCCATTTTATAGAGTCCTTTCCAATAAATAAAGTAACATGTCTGTTTTATTATTCGTTAAAAATCAATTTTCTAAGATGGTGCGCATTGTTTGATTCACACCATGGGCATAGATGCCTCCAAACTTATACAGATGGACCATCAATAGATATAATTTATAGAAATTTAAACGAAGCTCATAACCATCTTCAAGTGGATATTCTTTTTGATAGTCTTGATAAAAATCATTGTCAAATGCATTAAATACTAAACTTACACCAAGATCAAATTCGCGATCGCCAAAAAAAGCATCGGGATCGATTAAAACGGGTTGACCACTTTTAGTAAAAAGATGATTGCCGCCCCAAAGGTCACCGTGAACTAAGGAAGGTTTTGAATCATGTTGTGAAAGAACCAATAAAATTTTTTGCCGTACCTTATTATATTGTTCTTGTTCTCTTTGATTCCAGAGATTGTTTGCCATGATTGCTTTAGCGATACGATCCAAGCGCCTTTGTACGAATAGCTCACTCCAAGAAGAAGTCCAAGAGTTGTCATAACGAAGAGTTGCGGACGAACTTTCCGAAAACCCAAATTGTCCATTGGGGTTGTGGTAATGATGTAACTTAGCAACTAATCGTCCCAGATCTGCCTGACTTCCCACACCCTGGTCAATAAATTCCAACAGTAAATAAGCATCGCCGTCTATTTCCCCAGAATCTAACACTTCAGGTGACAGAATATCTGCTTGTTGGAACATTTTTAAACCGGCAATCTCTCCAGCATAAAATTCTTTGTCATGATCCGGTTGTACCAATAAAAAATAAGTGTCTTGAGCAGTTAGCACTTGGTAGGCTTTATTGACATCACCACCTGTTACTGGTTTAATTTCTTGTATTCCGGAAATCGGTAAGGACTTTTTCCAGTTTTCATTTACCATACGAGCACCTCCTGATCTTATTATAACGAAATTTTCTTTTAAAAAGCGAATAAAACACGCTAAAAGATGATGTTTAGCGTGCTTTTACTCTTATTTTTCATGCATTTTTTCTAAACGTTTGTTGATTTTATCTAAATCAAAAGAGACAAATGTTTCCTCAAAGTGACTGTCTTCTTCAGGAGCATCTTTTTTTCCTTTCAGACAATAAGGAAGCTGTTTTTTGGCATCTAATTGGTAAGAATCTTGAATGGACGTGACTGTTTCAATGGATTCCAATACAATTTTATGCTCCCACCAATCACCAAAATCATAGACGTACTCGATTTTTTCACCAACTTCTTCAAAATAATCTTTCAACAAGATATCTTTGGAAGCTACGACTTGATCGACACCAAAAGGTATACCAAATAAGTCATCTTCTTCTGGTTCACGCTCAATCAAAAATCCGTCCCCTTCAAACTGGTAAAGGTGATAATCTTCCCATTCAAAAAGGGCTTGAATGACCTGATGAAATTCTTCAAACGTATAATTGTCAGGGATTAAAACCCGACGCCAGATTGGAGGCTTATAGCCAACTAAGTCGATACGAAAACGTAAATAGTTGGAAGGTGCTTCTTTTTTTCGTTTACTCGTCTTCTTTTGCTTAGAAGAACCAGGAAATTGAATGACATTATTGCCATTATTTTTTACCATTTTAGTAGATGTTGGACGACTGTCAAGAGTAGAAAAAAGTTCGTCGAGTTTATCAAATATTTCTTGCTCCTGTGGTGATAAATCGCCATACAAGTCTTCTCCATAGGAATCAATCATCTCAGTTTTTGATTTAGACCAATAGTTTTCGTCAAACATGCGTGCAAAATATACTGGTTTTGTTTGTTGAAAGAAAAGCAACATCTCTTTGTACTCTTTAACAGAAAGATAATTGAGTGCATGGAGATAACAATAAAAGTCAACGACTGCTTCATAAACATAAACAGATTCTTCTGGGTAGACGGGCAATTCTTTGGGCAACATCTCAGTTAAATAAATTCCTACCAACGATTGATCGGAAAAGCCTTTTTTTAAATCTGTAAATTGTTGTGTGATTAACTCCTCAAGTATTTGTAATGGAGGAGACATGTAGGTAACGATATCTGGATCATCAGAATAATGATTGAAATAGGGTGAATTAAAAAAATCTTCAACCAATTGTTTCTTCTTAGTCATGTTGCATCCCTCTTTTCTTTGTATAATCCTTATTTTAGCAAAGAATGTTAAAAAAAGAAATCGTTCTTAGCGATAATTTAGCGCTTTGTTTTTTGAATATTAAAAATTACCTATAAATAGAAACTATCAAAAAAGGCTAATATGACATTCCTTTTTTGATAATTTCCATAGATTTTCATGAAAAAATACCGTATACTAGTCCTAATTTCTAATAATAGAAGGGAGAAAAACATGGGAAGCAGAAATTTAAAAAAAGAAATTTCATTGACAGGAGCACTTTCAACAGTGATGGGCACAGTCATTGGAGCGGGTGTCTTTTTTAAAACTGCAGCCGTTGTTTCACAAACACAAGCAGCAGGTTCTGCACTTTTTGCTTGGCTCTTAGCAGGACTTTTAACAATGTGTGCAGGACTGACTGTAGCAGAGTTAGCAACTGCCATTCCAGAAACTGGAGGACCAGTTCAATATATCGAAGTTATCTATGGGAAATTACCAGCTTTTTTATTGGGATGGGCTCAAAGTGTCATCTACTATCCTGCGAATATAGCTGCCTTAAGTATCATTTTTTCTACTCAACTCATTCACTTATTCCAACTGAATGAAATACTTTTATTGCCCATTGCTATTTTTAGTGCTAGTAGTGTCACCTTACTTAATTTATTAGGAACAAAAATTGCGTCTACCTTCCAATCTCTTTCATTAGTCATTAAACTCTTACCAATTACAGCGATTGTTCTTTTTGGTTTGTTCCAACCAGGAAAAGTTCCTGTCTCGCTTGTGGATCTAAGCATTCAAGGAGATAAAAGTTGGGCTGTTGGTTTTAGTGGCGCCTTATTAGCTACATTATTTGCTTATGATGGTTGGTTAAGTGTCGCAAATATTGCGGGTGAAATGAAATATCCTCAAAGAGATTTACCCAAAGCAATCATTTTTGGAATAAGCTTTGTGACAATTATTTACTGGGTAATCAATTTTGTCTTTTTAAGAGTATTGCCTATTGAGAGTCTCGCTGGTAACTTGAATAGCTCGTCTGATGTGGCGCAAATCCTTTTTGGACCAAGTGGTGGAAAGATTGTCACAATTGGTATTTTGATTTCTGTTTATGGTGCGATCAATGGCTATACAATGACAGGAATACGAGTACCTTATGCCATGGCAGTCAAGGGAGATTTTCCTTTCAGTTCACACTTGAAAAAATTGTCTAGAAAAACGACGATACCTTATGTAGCAGCATTGACCCAATTAATTTTAGCGTGTGTCATGATGCTTTTTGGTAGCTTTGATTTACTAACGGATATGTTGATTTTTGTCATGTGGGTATTTAATCTGCTATTGTTTATAGGTGTTTTTGTCTTTCGGAAAAAAGAACCAGAGAAGACACGACCGTATCGCGTTCCGCTGTATCCGTGGATTCCATTGCTTGCTATTTTAGGTGGCTTTTTTATTTTAGTGATGAC
>Ga0079226_10000441_pt1 | contig 28855 bp, 30 predicted proteins | sample Poulit2014_FD_76345 | JGI IMG/M metagenome (GOLD analysis project Ga0079226, IMG submission 76345) | Agricultural soil microbial communities from Georgia to study Nitrogen management - Poultry litter 2014 | ecosystem: Environmental > Terrestrial > Soil > Agricultural land | place: USA: Georgia...
TATATGACAATACGAATAGCTATCAGCTGGTGCTGATTATTTTTGGCGGAATGCATGTTATTTCTTTGGTTATTTCGCTTTGGATAAGGGTAGTCATGCAGAAAATGAAAGAAGAGAAAATATATACAAACAATACAAAGGCTTCAAATTTATAAAATCTGAGTAGATAAACCTGTTACAGGTGTAGATCTGTCGGGAGTTTAAATAAGATATTTTCACCATTATTCGTTTGCTTTGCTTTTCCTTTTGCTCCAGTATGTTATAATATTTAGAAAATATTAAAATGTATTATTGTTAGATAATTGGATTTGGGATAGACGCATTTAAAAAGGGTTTCATTAAACTTTTTCGGGGGAGGAGATTACATGCAGGATCAGGAGCATGTCGTGGTCACCATTAACGGGAAAGAGTACTTGGCGGCACCCGATCAGAATTTGCTGGATTTAATTAACACAACCGGTAAATTTGTGCCGCAAATCTGCTATAACGCGTCACTCGGACCTGTCCAGACATGTGATACGTGTATGGTTGAAGTGGATGGCGAAATTGTACGTGCTTGTGGAACGGCTGTGAGGCCCGGAATGGAGGTGAATACCGAACTGGAGCATGTGAGTGCGGCACAAAAGGAAGCACTCGACAGAACACTGGAAAACCATGAGCTGTACTGTACTGTTTGTGATTACAATAACGGCACATGTGACATTCATAACACGGTGGCGGAATTTGGTCTTGAGGAACAGTCGCGTCCTTTTGCGCCAAAACCGTATGAAATCGATAATTCAAGCCCATTTTACCGCTATGATCCGGATCAGTGCATCCTGTGCGGCCGTTGTGTGGAAGTTTGCCAGGATGTTCAGGTGAATGAAACATTGCTGATTGACTGGGAGCGCCAGCAGCCGCGAGTTGTTTGGGATAACGATGTACCAATTGATCAATCGTCCTGTGTCAGCTGCGGACAATGTGTGACGGTTTGTCCTTGCAATGCACTGATGGAAACATCCATGATAGGGGAAGCGGGCTATATGACCGATCAAAAACCGGGATTATTGCGGTCCATGATCGATGTCACGAAAAAAGTGGAAACTGGCTACGGGGCGTTAATGGCTGTTTCCGACACTGAAGCTTCAATGCGTGAGGAACGCATTGAAAAAACCAAAACAGTTTGTACATACTGTGGTGTCGGATGCACGTTTGACGTCTGGACAAAAGACCGGAAAATCCTGAAAGTGGAACCTCAAGCTGATTCCCCGGCCAATGGCATATCCACGTGTGTGAAAGGGAAGTTCGGCTGGGATTACGTGAACTCGGACGAACGGCTCACGAAGCCGTTAATCCGTGATGGTGAATCTTTTGTAGAAGTTGAATGGGATGAGGCACTTGATTATACAGCCAAACGTTTTTCGGAAATTAAAGCTGATAAAGGTGCTGATGCTTTAGGGTTTATTGCCTCATCAAAGGCCACAAACGAAGAATCGTACGTTATGCAGAAATTGGCGCGCCAGGTTTTTGGGACCAATAATGTTGATAATTGTTCACGCTATTGCCAATCACCGGCTACGAAGGGACTTTTCCGGACGGTCGGACATGGTGGTGACTCCGGCTCCATTGACGATATTGCCGAGGCAGATATGGTCATTACGATCGGATCCAATACAGCCGAATCTCATCCGGTGCTCGCATCCCGGATTAAGCGTTCACAAAAATTATTCGGGCAAAAGCTTTATGTATTTGATTTGCGGAAGCATGAAATGGGGCAGCGTGCTGATAAGTTCTTCCAGCCGAAAAGCGGGACAGATCTCGTCTGGTTGTCTGCTGTAACGAAATATATTATTGATCAGGGCTGGGAAAATCGTGATTTTGTTGATAAATGGGTGAATGGCTTTGAGGAATATAAACAATCGCTGGAGAAGTTCACCCTTGATTATGCAGAGAACTTAACCGGTATTTCCAAGGAGGAATTGATAGGTATTGCTGAACAAATTGTCAGTGTCGATAAGCTTGCGATTTGTTGGGCGATGGGAGTAACACAGCACCAGCTTGGCAGTGACACAAGCACCGCCATTTCCAATCTGCTCCTGGTTACCGGAAACTACATGCGGCATGGAACCGGCGCCTATCCATTGCGCGGTCATAATAACGTTCAGGGATGCAGTGACTTCGGAAGTATGCCGAATTTTTTCCCGGGCTATGAAGAGGTTGCCGACGATGATGTACGTAAACGTTATGAAGACGCATGGGGCGTGGAAATTTCGGCTGAGCCCGGCAAAGATAACCATGAAATGATTGGTGCCATCCATGAAGGCGATCTCCATGCATTGTATGTGCTAGGCGAAGACACGGGAATTGTGGATGCCAATATTAATTATGTGACAGCCGCTTTCGATAAACTGGAATTCTTCGTCGTGCAAGATCTATTTTTAACCGAAACCGCAAAACATGCTGATGTTATCCTGCCTGCGGTCCCAAGTTTAGAAAAGGAAGGGACGTTCACGAATACAGAGCGCCGCATTCAGCGTTTGTATCAATCCCTCGATCCTGTCGGTGAATCACGTCCGGATTGGGCTATCATAACTGACCTGGCCGAGAGGATAGGCTATAAGTGGGGTTATGACAGCCCATCGGATATTATGGATGAGTCTGCATCACTTGCACCGTTATTCGCCGGTGTCAGCTATGACAGACTGACAGATTACAATAGTCTGCAATGGCCGGTGGCTGCAGATGGTACAGATACACCGCTTTTATATGTTGACGGTTTTCCGTTTGACGATAATAAAGCACGGCTGTACCCGCTGGATTATGAACTTGTGTATGACACAAACGACGAATACGATTTGCATGTGAATAACGGCAGAGTGCTGGAACATTTCCATGAAGGCAATATGACCTATAAATCAGAAGCCATCACAAGTAAAATGCCGACAGCGTTTATTGAAATGTCACCGGAATTGGCCGAAGAACGCGGCATCAACGAGGGGGCTGAAGTGAAATTGATATCGGAAACCGGTGAGGCATCCGGTCCGGTACACATTACTGACAGGGTAAGCGGACGGGAATTGTATTTGCCGCTTAATGATAATGGCAGAACAGCCGTCAACTATTTAACCGACAACAGTGTTGATAAAGACACTGATACACCGGCATTCAAGGAAATAGCCGTCAAAATGGAAGTCATTAAGAAAAAAGGCAAAAGCCCGCTGCCGCCCAACAACTACCGGCGGGGTAATCCGCAGCCACAAATCGGTGTTCAGCCGGAGCGGAAGTGGAACCGTGACGATTATGCCTTTCCGGGAAGCCAGGTGAAGCAAAATGGCTGAAAAAATATCACATATAAAACGAATGGAAATCTCTGAAGAATCTATTCAGGAAAGGAATCTGGATGAAATTACGCAATCAATCAGTGAAAATAAGGAAGCTGTTTTAAAAGGGATTGACTTGCTTGAAACCTTGAACCAGAGCGGAACATTGGATACACTCAATGCATTCGTTAAACACCGTGAGGATGCATTGGAAAATATCGTGAAGGAAGTCAATAAACCACAGTATACGGCTATCCTTGAAAATTTGCCCAGACTGATAATGCTGATTGGTGAGTTAAATGTTACCGGTATGGAGCAATTTGCCGGTAAATTGAACCATGGCGTAAAAGAGGCAGCGGTTTCCAAGGTATCTGAGAAAACGTCCTATTTGGATCTTATAAAAGCTTTAAAGGATCCGGAAATCAACAGGAGTATCACGATGCTGTTGCAATTCTTGCGCGGCATGGGAAAGGAATAGCTGTATTGCCCCGAAAACGGAAAATACCGTAATCGGGGCAATTTTTAAATTAAAATCAACTCATTATATTTACTTTTCGCACTATTTACAATATAATAAAGTTACATTGGAAGCTTGCATAAAAATCCAATGGGGAGTTTTGTTTGTATAACTTTCCAAACAAAGGGGGAGGCAGGGAAATTGAACAGCATTTTGGTTGCCATTATTGGTCTTCTTGTTTTTGCGCTGGGTTACCGTTATTATTCCAAGTTTGTTGCGGAAAAGATATTTCGCCTTGATCCCAACTATGTAACACCGGCGCACCGGTACAAAGACGATGTCGATTTTGTACCGACAAACAAATTTGTTTTATGGGGGCATCACTTCACTTCAGTAGCAGGTGCAGCACCGATACTCGGCCCTGCTATAGCAGTCTACTGGGGTTGGCTGCCCGCGTTTTTATGGGTTATCCTTGGTACTGTTTTTGCTGCAGGTGTCCATGACTTCGGGACACTGGCCGTCTCTGTCCGGAATAAAGGGCAATCAATTGGTACGTTAGCCAATAAATTGGTTGGTCAACGCGCTAAGCTATTGTTTTTATTTATCATCCTGATTCTCGTTTTAATGGTCAATGCTGTGTTTGCCTGGGTAATCGCCAATTTGTTTATTTCCTTTCCAGCGAGCGTCGTACCTGTGTTCATCCAAATCCCGCTCGCAATTTGGATTGGTTATGCCGTTTACAAGCGACAAACGAAAATGCTTGTTCCGTCACTGATTGCACTTGGTGTCATGTATCTGACTGCAGTCATTTCCAGCCGTGTCGACTTTTTACAGATTGATGTGGTTCAATACTTTGGCGGAGAGGGCAGTGCCGGTCTATTTGGGCTTGGTGCCGTCAATAGTGCCTTTATGATTTGGATTGTGATTTTAATGGTTTATGTGTACATCGCGTCAACTTTGCCAGTCTGGAAATTGCTCCAGCCGCGTGATTTCATTAATTCACATCAGCTTGTCGTCGGTTTGGGTATTCTGTATTTAGGCTTGATTTTTACCAATCCGGAAATTACTGCCCCGGTTACAAACTCGGGTGCTGATACACCATGGTTCCCGCTGTTATTCATTACAGTCGCATGTGGTGCCATCTCAGGATTTCATGGTCTGGTATCAAGCGGTACATCATCCAAGCAGCTTAATAATGAAACGGATGCACGTTTCGTCGGTTACTTTGGGGCAGTCGGTGAAGGTACGCTTGCACTGGTTTCTATCCTGGCAGTCGTAACATTCTTCGGCAGCACGGATGAATTTTTTGGAACATACAGCAGTTTCACAGCAGCTAATGAGGCTGGACTGAATGTATTTGTAGAGGGTGCAAGTGTACTGGCTTCAGGTTTGGGAATCCCACCTGATATCGCTGCAACCATCGTATCCATAATTGTTGTCAGTTTTGCTGCCACAACACTTGATACGGCAGTTCGTATGATGCGCTATATCATTTCAGAACTTGGAGTTGAATATAAAGTTCCTGCTCTTACGAAAATGCATGTGGCGACTTCTGTTGCCGTCATTTCAAGTGCCATTTTGGTGTTAATGCCTGAAGGTTCGAGAGGTTTTGGTTCAGGCGGTTACCTGCTATGGCCTCTGTTTGGAACATCCAATCAGCTGCTTGCAGGAATCAGTTTGATGCTTGTTTCCATCTGGCTTAAAAAACGGGGAAGCAACTATCTCGTGACATTGATTCCAATGATTTTTGTGATGTTCATGACGTTGTGGGCTATGTTTGAGCAAGTATTGTTTGAATGGTCATGGTTCGGCAGTGACCCGGCGATGCTGTTGTTTGTACTCGGATCCATTATATTTGTCTTTGCAGTGTGGATAGTTCTGACCGCCTTTAGTGCATTAACGCGTCAAATGGATACGCCGGATGATCTGGACGAAAATGTGAAATAGTCATTGTGGGCGTATATGACCATTAAAACATGGAGCGGAACAAATAGATGGATGCTATTTTAATAATTGAAATAAAGGGATCATGCTCTGTTATGATCCCTTTAGAGTTTATAAAGAGGTGAAAACTTGTGTTGGAACAGCTGAAGAGGCTTGTGGCATTTTATGAAGAAGTGTTAAGCATGCCCCATCGTCAGGAAATCGCAAGAGAACTGCGGGATCAGGACGATTTGTTTCTATTGCTTTTGTATTCCGAAATGATCGGCATCCCGAACCCGGTTTATTATTATACCCTTGAATTGTACCCATATATGATTGAAGAGTTTCATGACTGGCATTTGCGGATGGGTATGGATAAATCACCACTGACTGGAATTCGCTGCTGCTGATATTCAGTCCTTTATACCGATACTGCTGGCAGAAAGGGAGTTAATGTGATGCAAGTTTTAGATAAAAAAATCATTTTCGTTGGTGGCAAGGGCGGTGTGGGTAAATCAACTTCTGCTGCAGCCATCGCCTGGAAGTCTGCAAAGGACGGCTTTCAAACACTTTTGATTTCCACGGATCCTGCCCATAATTTAGGCGATATTTTCGGTCAATCAATCGGGGGCAGGATCACACACATTTCAGCAAACCTTTCCGCTCTTGAAATTGATCCGGCCGCCGAAACTGACAAATACATTAAAGGGGTCAAAGAAAATATCAAAAACGTTATACATGCCAGCAGGATGGGGGAAGTCAACCGCCAGCTTGACACGGTTAAATCGTCACCTGGTGCAGAGGAAGCTGCCCTGTTTGATAAACTGATTTCCATCATATTGGAAGAAAGGGATCACTTTGATAAGATCATATTCGACACAGCGCCAACAGGTCATACAATCCGGCTGTTGTCCCTTCCTGAATTGATGGGTGTATGGATTGAAGGTATGCTGAAGAAGCGGCAGAAAACAAATGAAAATTATAGCCAGCTGCTGAATGACGGTGACCCTGTTGAAGACCCGATTTATGATGTGTTGAAAGTACGACAGGAGCGGTTTTCCAAAGCGAGGGAAATATTACTTGATGGGACCATAACCGGTTTTGTCTTTGTGATTAATCCGGAACGTCTGCCGATTGCTGAAACGGAAAAAGCGATCGAATTGCTTGATAAATACCACTTGCATGTGAAAACATTAATCATAAATAAACTGTTGCCTGAACATGCAGAAGGTGAATTTTTACTGAAGCGGAAAGAGCATGAACAGCGGTATCTGAATATAATTGAGGAAACATTTGCCAACCAGGAAAAAATATACGTTCCATTGTTTCCTCAGGATATCACTGACAAAGAGCATCTGGAAGCATTCGGTGATTATTACATGGAGGGTAGAACATGAAAGCATTCGTACATGAATATGGAGAATTGACATTAAAGGATATGACCGAGCCATTCGCGGATCATGGACAAGTTGCTGTTACCATACGGACGGCAGGGCTGAACCGGCGGGACGTAGCCGTACCGGGCCGTAGAGGGGATGACGCCAGTGCATTAATCCTTGGTTCTGATGGGGCAGGCGTCATCGAATCGATAGGCGAGGGTGTCTCGGAATTTAACGTTGGGGACGAAGTGATCATCAACCCGTCGCTTGGCTGGTATGAAAACAGTGATGCACCACCGGAACAGTTCGATATTTTGGGCATGCCCGATAATGGAACGTTCGCTGAAATGATTGTTTTACCGGCGGAGCAGGTTGAAAGAAAACCGCCGCATTTATCCTGGGAAGAGGCAGGTGTGCTTGCCTTGTCAGGCTTAACCGGTTACCGGGCTTTATTTACAAAAGGTAATATTCGGGAAGGTGAGACACTGTTTATGCCTGGTGCCGGAAGCGGCGTGGCAACATATTTGATTCAGTTTGCCAAACAAGCCGGCGCGCGTGTCATCGTTACTTCCCGGAGTGAGGAAAAGCGTAAGCAAGCGCTTGAACTTGGTGCCGACAGGGCCTTGGATACAAACAGCGACTGGCCGGAAGAACTCAGAGGTGAAACGGTTGATATTGTCATTGACAGTGTGGGACGTGCAACATTTAACCGTTCGCTTGAAGTGCTGAAAAAAGGTGGCCGTATCGTGACGTTCGGTGCAACGACCGAAGATACGGTTGAATTGAATCTCCGTAAGTTTTTCTACGGGCAGTATAAGCTGATTGGCTCAACGATGGGCAGTCAGGAAGAGCTCCACGCTATGCTTAAGTTCATTGATAAATATCAGATTCACCCAATCGTGGACCGTACATTTACTTTGGATGAAGCACTTGATGCCATGAATTATCTGAAGGAAAACAAGCAGTTTGGAAAGGTCGCTTTAAAAATCAGCGAATAAGGATAAACAGGTTCTCTTTATTAGGGAACCTGTTTTATTAAAAATCAACTAACATCATACAACACCACGATTTATTGTAAGTATGGTGTTATTTTATCAATGGCCTGCTGCATTCGTTTACTGTTATTTTGATAAAGCTGTTTGGACTGCTCATTTTCTGCTGCCAGGGCAAATAACTCAAGGTCTGCTTGGCATTTTTTCATGGTGGCCAGCAGCAGCGGTTTTTCAGTCGGCTCGGGAACTGTCAGCTGGTCGTCATACAAATCAACCGTTAACTGGCCATCACTGTCAACTTGACCGAGGAAAACATTCTCAATACTGACATTCATTTTAGCCAGTTCGGTATCCAGCCAGTCTGTGTTCAAGGAAGCATTTGCCAAAGGTTCGAGCAGCACTTTACCATCCATAATGACCGTTTGGGGTTCTTTTTCCGGTGCAACTTGTTGACCAAGAATTTTTGGCGTAACCGGCTGGTTTTCTTTTTTGGGAAGTATATTCACTTTGCCGGTTTGTTCCAGGACGGCAAATTCAACGTCGGCTGCGTTGAAAACTTGATTGTTCCGTAATTCCTCAAGCAGATTGTCTGTCGTAAATCGTTCCTTTTTTAAGTTGTCTTTCATTATCTTTCCGTTTTGAATGAGGACAGTGCCTTTACCCTGAACAATATTACGGAAACGTTTACTTTTGAGTGACAGAAATTCGACTGCCAGCGGAATCAAAAACCAGACCGCCAGCGCAAGTATTCCATAAACGGGATTTGTTGTCGCATCAGTCACATGGATGGCGACAATGCTGCCGATGACAATACCCGTAATATATTGAAAAATATTCAGCTGTGACATTTGTTTTTTGCCGAGGCCTTTCGTTATTAAAAATAAAACGATTAGAAAGACGACGGATCGAATTAAAATTTCCACCCATCCTGGCATGAAATCATTCCTTTTTTCAAGTATGATGCTGTGTTGTATGAATGTAATCGGCGTGTCTATCAACTACATGAAGCTTGATTTCTTATACAATGGTTTTTCAGCTTTCGTATTGCGGCTCTTCCTTTGTCAAATACAGCACCTGATTTTCCAAATCAAATTGAATGGTGTTCATGATGGTTTGGACATCCTGAAAAGCTTTCTTTGCTTCCTCATCTTTTGTTTTATTTGCAAGGGTGTCGAGGGTTGCCTCGATGTTTTTCACGGATGCAAAACACCCTTTCACCTGTGAGCTGACCGTCATACTTCATCCTATCCTTTCGGTTTAAAAATGATCGCACCAATTACGCCGAAAATGATGGCAGCCGAAATACCGGCACTCGTCACTTCGAATATGCCCGTCACAACACCGATAATCCCGTGCTGTTCTGCCTCCTGCATGGCGCCATGGACAAGCTGATTTCCGAAATTGGTAATGGGGACGGTTGCACCTGCACCTGCGAAGTCTATCAATGGATCGTATAATCCCAAACCGTCCAAAATAGCACCTAAAATCACAAAAATGGTGAGCGTGACACCGGGATTAAGTTTAAAGACATCAAACAGTATTTGCCCGATGACACAAATTGTACCGCCGACAACAAATGCCCAAAAAAATATCATTGGTTATCACTTCCTGACTCAATCGAGACTGCATGGGCAATGCAGGGGATGGAATCATTTTGCTGGACACTTAACGGTGAATGCAGGGAGCCTGTTGCGACGACCAATATACGGTTTAATTGCTGCTCTTTTATTAACTTTAAAAAATGGCCATAAACAGCGACCGCTGAACTGGCTGTTCCGCTTGCTCCGGAGAGAACCGGCTGACCTTCGCGGTAAATGGTAAGACCACAATCCTTGTACATGTCTTTCGTTATATTGATGTTTTTTTTCCGAAAAAGGTCCAGGGAAATCTCCCGCCCGACATGACCGAGGTCACCGGTAATAATCAAGTCATAATAGGCAGGTTCAACATCGCGTTCTCTTAAATGTGTTTCAATGGTGTCCACTGCTGCTGGGGCCATCGCGGCTCCCATGTTGAATGGATCAGATATGCCCATATCGACGACTTTGCCGATAGTTGCAGAAGTCACTCGGGGTCCTTCGCCATTTTTCGCGACCAATGCACAACCGGCTCCTGTTACGGTCCATTGAGCAGTCGGGGGCTTCTGACCGCCATATTCTGTCGGGTATCTGAACTGTTTTTCTGTAGCGGCATTGTGACTGGCGGTTCCGCTCAATATATAGTCGGCACCGTCTCCGTTAATGATGAATGAGGCAAGTGCAAGACTTTCCATTGATGTTGCACAGGCACTGAACAGCCCGAAGTACGGGACATCAAGTGTTTTAGCCGCAAAACTGCTTGGGGTGATCTGATTGATTAAATCACCACTAATAAAAAATTTTACCTGCTCTTTTTGAATCAGACTGTTTTTAATGGCGAGCTGAGTCGCTTCCTCCATCATGGTCCGCTGTGCTTTTTCAAAGGACGATTGTTTCAGCCACATATCATCATGCAAAATATCGAAAGCGTCCGGAATATTCCCGTTGGCTTCAAATGGACCGCCGACAGTACCGGTCGAAATGATAACGGGCTCGTTGTTGAATAGCCAGGTACGATGTCCGATTAGCATTAAAGGCCACCCCATTTAATTAATATCGTTTTAATTAAAGCAATCACAAATGCCGAAAAAACACCATACACGATGACGGGTCCGGCCAATTTGAACATATTGCCGCCGACACCTAATATAAAGCCTTCTGAACGGTGCTCGATCGCTGCCGAAATGACCGAATTTCCAAACCCGGTTACAGGTACGGCAGATCCGGCTCCCGCAAACTGGCCAATACGATCATAAACCCCAAAACCGGTTAAAAACATGGTGATAAAAATTAGTGTCGCCACAGTGGGATTTCCCGCCGTTTCCTCAGTAAACCCGAAATAATAAACATATATGGTGGAAATGATCTGGCCGATAAAACAAATAAACCCACCAATCAGAAAAGCCTTGAAGCAATTTATAAGTAATGGACGCTTAGGTTCCCTATGTTCGGCAAAGGCCTGATACCTTTGTGCATTTGGCGGTAAATTTTTCTTTTTCTTATCTGCCATACATATCCTCACGCTTTCTTCAAGTTTTGTCCTTACTCAATTTGATAAGGCGGTCAACCTCTTTTTTTAATTTCTTTTTTGTGACATCCTGATTATCGATTTTTTCTTCAAGCTTTTCGATCTCTAGAACCAGCCTTTTATCGGAGGAGACTTCAACCGTCATCTTCGGAAATTCCTTTTCCATTTTCGTTTGAATTTCTTTATTAATGTCGGCTAATTGAAACCGTTTGTTATGTTCAATTTCAAACGCGACGATTAATTTCTTGTTAGTATTAACAGCATTAACGGCGGTTATGGCGTTACGCTGGCTTATACTTTTCTTTGCCTGGTTCGCAATGGATTGATCAATGGAAGTGTCGGCCGAAATCAAATTGTAATTGACGTCGCCGCTGTTTTGCGATGTATCATTATTTGATGTGCAGCTTATCAGTAATAAAATGAGTCCCAGTGTTAACACAACTTGTAATGATTTCATGTATATACCTCCAGATTGGCGAGGTTGGCTGAATAGGCCAACCTCTTCATTTAAAATCCCTTGTATTGTGGTTCTTCCTGCTCAATCTGCTGTATACGTGGTTCGACATTCTGCAAAATCGTTTGCGTTTGCTGAGCTGCGTTCTCATAAAGCTGCTTTGCCTGTTTGTTTTCGGTCTGGAGTGCGAACTGTTCAAAACTTGCCTGAGCACTCTTTAAACCGGCAATTGTCTGTTTAACCTGGGATGAAACGGTCATTGTGATGGCTCCTCCTTAGATTTGGGAAAGTATTTTATTTCGTTGTTGTCAAAAGTCAATAGAAAAAATGTTCTGTGACATGGATTTTTCCTATGCACTTCACTATTTATAATTTTAATGTTCACGGTTATTTATGCTTACTATTTTTTACCTTTTAGAGGATGTTCAAAAAATCCGGTAACAATGACGCATCGAAGAGAGGACCTTCTGCTAAAAACGCCCACGTCAATCGTCAACTGCAGAAGTACACACGCGAGAAGCTCGTTGGCTTGTTTTCCCGCTCCATGGAAAGAAAGGCGCTAATGCTCGCGTGTGATGCAGATTCAGGGAAGCATCCCTTGTGCTCATGTATCTAAAGGCATACGCTGCGCTGCTCGAAACTATGCCGCGTCGAAGTTTCGACCCACAGGACGTGCTAGTGCAGGCGCCCGCACAGGACGTTCGCGAACTTGGCCTGCCGGTCCTTGTTTTTCCCGCATATAATGGACAATAACCCGCCGGAAAACGACGGCTGACTGTCCATAAATGCCGATACAGTTCAACTAACTCAGCGGAGAAAATCATTCCGTTGAATGAAGTTTCACCTTATCCTTTTAAACAGGCACTTTTTTGCAAACTTTATGGAACTTTTTGACGGATAAATTCGTCTTATATATAAGGGGAGAGATGGGTATGAGAAAATGGATTGTTGCAATTACCGGAGTCGGTCTGATTACCTTGTTCGTATCGTTCTATTGGCTGAACGTAAGGGCAGACGCTGAATTGGCAAATAACAAAACAATGGAGATACAGGAAGGTGATTTTATTTTACATATCCGGGCTGAACGCTCAGATGGCGGCTTTCAAGTGTTTCGGGCGATTCAGTATGTCGGGGATGAATCGGTTGAAATCGAACATCAGACGCCTCTCATTTCTGTATCACTCAGCCATCCAAACCATGATTATACCGGAAATACCGTTTCCAGGACGCTGGAAACCGGAAATAGTTATCACCCACAGGATTCCATTCAATTTGAATCACCAAGGGCAGGGACTTATACGTTATTTTGCAAGGCGGAATTCATGGCTGATGACGAACAGACAAACATAACACTTCAGGAGGAATTAACCTTTCAGTAGAAAAAGCATCCCGGTTAGATGATACAGGATGCTTTTTAATTATGGTTCATAAAAAGACAAGTGTTTATTTCCAAATTTCACTTTTCCCGCATGTTACGGTCAGTAACCCGCCAAAATACGGTGGCTAACTGACCCTAATGCCCGATTCGGTTCGGGCCTGCACGATGCAGGTCACAAAGGCGTTGCAACAGGACGCCCGAGTACTTAGCCTTTGTTCACCTTCTTCAGCGGGGAAAGAGCGCTCCACTGAATGCAGTTTCACTTTATCTTGAGTATGACTTCTTTTGTCGGTTTTTCGGTATTCTTCCATTGTTTCAGGTTCTCTGCCGATGGTTCCGTTATATCGGGCACTGTCGCAGAAAGACTGTTGTCATCATTCCATTCAGCAGCCAGGATCGGCCAGTTATAATCCAGCATGGCTTCTTCCGTTGTCGGGTAATGGAGCGCTAGCGGTTCCCATTTTTTCATGTCCATCACAACAATGTCTGAAAGAGGGGGCCGTGACTCGCCTCTGTTAAAATGAAATAACATTTTCGTATCATCAGGTGACTTTAAAGCCTGAATTAATTTTGCCAAGTCGGCAATCAAATAGGCCCTGTTTTCTTCACCTTGATCAAGCAGTATATAGGAGCATAAGGTTTCATGACAAGAAAATTCAAGTATATAGTGGTTTTTATCACCAGTATCAATGCTATTCAAGTTCATTTCCTCAAGTGCTTGACGGCGGTTTTGGAAAGTCTGCAAATAACTGTCAAGAATGCGGATCATCTTCAGGTTGATCATGATCTTTTCTTCCGGAAGCGTAAACTCGATAAACTCGTCTGCTTCCTCCTCATCGTCATTTTCCTGCTCAACAATTTCCGGTTTCGATTCAGGATCTTCCGACGGCGTGTCTGATTTGACAATCACAGGCTCATCCGCACAAGCGGTTAACATCATAAACATGGTGAAAACAGAAATTAGCTTTCTCATATCATCACCCCTGGCTAACTAAATTATACTAAAAAAGGGTGCTGAATGGAGCCCTTAAAAAGAAAAAACATCATCAAACCCATCTGCTGAAAGTAATATAGAATACACAAATCTTTAACTACGGTAATCCCGAACATTTCATGACAACGGTATGTTTGTGATATCAATTATCTGTCATTTTTGTTAAACTATTGGTACATACATTTAGGGGAAGGTTGATGGCAGATGGCAAAAATGCGAAAGCCGATTCCGGTTGAAGAAGCGATTAGCCATGTATGGAAGCACCGATTAACAGGGGAAAGTGAACATGTTTCCATTAATGATTGTGATAATAGAAGGCTGGCAGAGGACATTATTGCCAAGCATCCCGTTCCGCCATTTCCGAAGTCACCATATGATGGATTTGCACTTCGTTCGGAAGATACATTGGAAGCAAACCGTCATAACCCGGTAACATTTAAGGTTGTAGAACATATCGGGGCAGGTCAGGTACCGGAAAAAACCTTACGTAAGGGAGAGGCGACAAGGATCATGACCGGTGCCAAAATTCCTGATGGCGCGGATTGTATTGCCATGTTTGAAATATGTCAAACTTACGAAGAGGATAATCAATCATACATGACCATCAAAAGAATGATGGATCCCGAGCAAAACATTATTCAGGAAGGATCGGAAGTTGCAGAAGGTGACAAGCTGATTGAACAGGGAACGAAGATAAATCCTGGCGTGAAAGCAGTTTTGGCTACTTTTGGCTATAGACAGGTGAAAGTTGCCAAAAAACCGGTGGTCGGTGTCATTGCAACCGGGACTGAACTACTGGATATCGATGAAGAGCTGCAGCCCGGAAAAATACGCAATTCCAATGCTTACATGATCACCTCACAGGTAAACAGGGCAGGGGGAGACTATAAGTATTATGGAAAACTTGAAGATGAGTTTAAGGCCAGCTATGAAACGATTAAACAGGCATTGGAAGAGGTCGATATCCTGATCACTACCGGCGGCGTGTCTGTTGGTGATTTTGATTTAATGCCCGCCATTTATGAAAAACTCGGAGCTGACGTCCTTTTCAATAAAGTGGCGATGCGTCCGGGAAGTGTCACAACGGTTGCAACAAGCGGTGGAAAAATATTGTACGGCTTATCGGGCAATCCCTCTGCATGCTATGTCGGTTTTGAGCTGTTCGTCAGACCAGTATTACATGCTGCTTTATACAATCAAAATGCTTTCTTGCGGCGGGTCAAAGCAACACTGGCAGATGATTTTCCAAAGCCGAATCCATTCACACGGTTTGTCCGCAGCTATTTAACGTATGAAAATGGCAAAGTGTATGCAAATCTGGCAGGAATGGATAAATCCAATGTCGTAACGTCACTGGCGCACACAACTTGTCTGATGATATTGCCGGGCGGGACCCGTGGCTTTAAAGTCGGTGATGACGTGGAAGTTGTGCTGTTGGAAGATCAGGAAGGCCAGGATGAATTTCAGCTGACATAAAGTGAAACTTCATTCAGCGGATGCTTTTCCCGCTGAATGTTAGTTGAACCGAATCGGACATTTAGGGTCAGTTAGCCGCCGTATTTTGGCGGATTACTGACCATTATATGCGGGATAAAGTGAAACTTCATTCAGCGGATGCTTTTCCCGCTGAAGTAGGGGAACAAAGGCTAAGTACTCGGGCGTCGTGTTGCAACGCCTTTGTGACCTGCGTCGTGCAGGCCCGAACCGAATCGGACATTTAGGGTCAGTTAGCCGCCGTTTTCTGGCGGGATAATTTACAGGTAAAGGAGAGGTTATCGTGCAAGAGGAATCCGCACCAATAAAAGACCACTTCGGAAGAGTGCTTAAAGACCTTCGTATATCGGTGATTGATAAATGTAACTTCCGCTGCACCTATTGTATGCCCAAAGAAATATTCGGTGAGGATTATGTATTTCTGTCAGAAAAGGAATTATTGAGTTTTGATGAAATTATCCGTCTTGCTAAAATATTTGCTAAGTTGGGTGTCGAGAAAATCCGCATTACCGGTGGAGAACCGCTGATGCGCAGAAACCTTGATAAATTAATTGCCAATCTGGCAGCCATTCCGGGTATAAAAGATATCGCACTGACGACAAATGCCGTTATGCTGTCAAAGATGGCTAAAAAGCTTAAAGCTGCAGGGCTGAAACGGGTCAATATCAGTCTCGATGCAATTGAAGATGATGTGTTTAAGGCGATTAACGACAGAGGTGTCGGGTCCAGTCCTGTATTGAAGGGTATCGAGGCTGCCAAAGAAGCAGGGCTTGGCATAAAAATCAATATGGTGGTCAAAAAAGGGATGAATCAGAGCCAGATTTTACCGATGGCGCGCTACTTTAAGGGAAAAGACATCATATTACGTTTTATTGAATTCATGGATGTCGGAAACCATAATGGCTGGGATTTCAAACATGTCATTTCCAAAAAAGACATTGTCGAGACGATTAACCAGGAGATGCCAATTAAACCGGCAGAAGAGAATTACTACGGTGAGGTCGCTTCCAGGTACCGCTATAAAGATGGCGAGGGTGAAATAGGTGTTATTTCCTCTGTAACGGATTCTTTTTGCGGTACGTGTACCCGAATCCGGCTGTCGGCGGATGGTAAGTTATACACGTGTCTCTTTGCATCAGACGGATTTGATATACGGGAAAAAATGCGTGAAAATGACTTTTCAGACAGTGAATTGGAACAAGAATTGACGCGTTTATGGGGCAGACGTAAAGACCGCTATTCGGAAGAACGTACAGAAGAGACGCGAAAAAACCGGAAAAAAATTGAGATGTCCTATATCGGGGGTTAAATAAATAATTCGTTCAAGGAGGTTGCTTTGTTGAAAACATTCAAATTGCATTCATTAAAAATCATCAATAATGAAGATGCTGATATACTGCAGCAATCAATCCCTCTCTTGGACGGTTTGATCATTAACCGGGAAGATGACGCGAACCAGTGGCTGATTGAAGCGTATATTGAACAAAACTATTTAGATTTTTTTCAAAATCTCTACAGTGAAAAAGAGGAAGTATTGGTCCAGGTGAAAATTACGAAAGAAAGCAATGACCCTGCAACGTTTATTACAGTCATTACCGGGATCAATGAAATTGGCGACCATATGAATGTCCTGTTTATCGGGACAATTGTCGACCAGCACAAAGAAATAATTGAAAAAAAATTAAAGATGTTAATTGAACAGGGCTATCAAGGTGAAGAGTTACTGCATAAGTTTAAAGAACAGATTTAAGAAGTATTAACGATTGGAAGATGGATATCCCAGGTAAATCTGCCCACAATTAAGCCGGCGCCTCACTTTCAGGAGTAATCAAAGTGCAACGCCGGTTTTTTCCATGGATTCTATTAACCGGGAGGCGTATAATAACGCACCATTTTCTATCTTCAGGCTCAAAAATTGTCAAAAAAAGAGGCATTAAACACCATAGACTGTTATAATGTTATTAAGATTTTTTAAAAATAACCGATAATATATTTGGAAGTGCTAGGGGCATCAAATGTTTAACTATTCCTTTTTCCACTGGGTCAATCGATTAACACCGGTACAGCTTATTTTCTTATTTTATTTTATAGCTGTTATTGCCGCAACAGCAGTACTGGCATTGCCGGCAGCGCATCAGGATGGTGCCGATCCCGCATTCATTGATGTATTATTTACGGCCGTCAGTGCGCTCAGTGTGACCGGTCTCAGCACCCTAACAATTGCTGATACCTTCAATACAACAGGACTCGTGATGCTTGCCATTATTCTGCAATTAGGCGGCGTCGGGGTCATGGCAGTCGGAACATTCATCTGGATGATCATTGGCAAAAAAATTGGGCTGAGGGAACGCCGGTTAATTATGGCGGATCAAAATCAGACATCTTTTGCAGGAATCGTCCGTTTGGTGAAAGAAATCTTATCGGTCATTTTAATAATTGAACTGATTGGTTTTCTGATTCTCGGGACTTACTTTCTGCAGTATTTCCCGACGGCAAAAGAAGCTTATTTTCAGGGGTTTTTCGGTGCGATCAGTGCAACGACAAATGGCGGGTTCGATATTACTGGTGAGTCGCTGATTTTGTTTAAGGATGATTACTTTGTCCAGTTCATCAATATGCTGCTGATAATTTTTGGTGCTATTGGCTATCCGGTTTTGGTTGAAATAAAGGAATTTTTATTTGCTAAAGGCGACAGGCAGAATCCATTCAGGTTTACGCTGTTTACTAAACTGACGACATTAACCTTTTTTGCGCTGGTGATTGCCGGTGCCGTTTTTATCATGCTTCTGGATATAAGCGGATTTTTTACTGGAAAATCATGGCATGAGGTGTTGTTTTATTCCCTGTTTCAATCGGTTACAACCAGAAGCGGCGGGCTGAGCACAATGGATGTAGGTCTATTATCAGAGCCGAATCATTTGTTTATGTCTGCGCTTATGTTTATCGGTGCTTCTCCGAGCAGTGCCGGTGGGGGAATCCGGACAACCACATTCATACTGGTCATCATTTTTATATTTACATATGCCAGGGGGAAAGGCAATATTCGGCTGTTTAACCGTGAAGTGTATGAGGACGACCTCTTAAAGGCGATAACGGTAACATTGATGGCATTCATATTTGTGTTTACAGCAACAATTGTGATGTCAATCGTGGAACCTTTCGACCTGACACATATCTTGTTTGAAGTAACGTCAGCTTTCGGGACAGTCGGGTTATCACTTGGCATAACTGAGAGTCTTTCCACCTTCAGCAAAATCGTTCTCATGTTACTAATGTTCATCGGGAGAGTAGGTATCATCACGTTTTTATTTATGTTCAAAGATAGTAAAAAAAGCGGAAAATATCATTATCCAAAAGAGAAAATCATTATTGGATAATCACTGACCATTTGGGAGGATATCCATGTCAATGGAAGCGAAATTACCAATCAATGATCAAATTTTGACAAGTTTGAAAGAAGCAATCATATTTGTCCGGGAGAACGGTGATATCATTCGGGGCAACGATGCTGCATATTCCTTATTGAACATAGATGAGGAAAATGAAAGATCAATCTATCAATATCTGGATTTCGGTCTGCTCCAGAAAAAGGATGAAACTCATCTGCTAATGGAAATAAAGAACCAACGGGGAAAATTGGCAGAAGTAAAAGCCATTCGAACAGGAAACGATATTTTCTGTCTGATGATTAGTGAACTTTCCATCAATGACAAAACAGATGAAGTAAAAAGGTATATTAACAATCAAGTCTATGCCGACTCGGAAGGCACTGTGATGTATGAAGCAGATCGTATCATTGACTGTGATCAGACGTTTGCGGATATGTTTGGGTATACAGAAAAGGAAATAAAAAATATGCCGTTTTCACAACTGGTTGATTCTAAAAGTTTTCATAAGCTTTCTGATATCCATCATTATCCGGACAGACCGCACGAGCTGATCGGCGTCAGGAAAGATCAGTCTGTGTTTTACTTTGAAATGATGGGACATCCATATAACAACGTTGGAAATATTGTCAGAGTTGCTATTATCAAAGATATCACCAAACGAATCGAAAATGAGAAGCGGATTGAATATATGGCCTATTATGATGAGCTTACCGATTTGCCCAATCGAAATTTTTTCAATAAAATGTTAAAAGAAGCGACCATAGAGGCGGAAAGAAATCAGGAAATGCTGGCAGTTTATTTTATTGATCTGAATTATTTTAAAGAGATCAATGATACATTTGGTTATACGTTTGGCGATAAGTTATTGAAAGCATGCGGTGAGCGGTTAAAAACATTCCTGAACACGAATACATTCATTGCCAGGATGAGCGGAGATGAATTCCTGATTCTGCAGCGTTCCCCAGAAGATCAAAAAGCTGTTGAGGCTTTTGCTGAAAAGTTAATCACTGCTTTTGAGAAGCCGATTAAAATTAATAATTATGAAATATTTACATCCATCAGTATCGGGATCAGCATCTACCCTGAAAATGGGAAATCAGCAAATGATCTGATCAAGCATGCTGATTCAGCAATGTATGTGATTAAGGAAAGGCATGGGAGCAATTACAACATTTTTGAACCGTCTATCTCGGAAAATTTTAAAGCAATGCTAACAATGGAAAGCGAACTGCGGAAAGCTTTAAAAGAAGGACAGTTTGAACTTCATTATCAGCCGCAGAAATGTCTTTCTTCCAACAAGATTGTTGGAATGGAAGCACTGCTGCGCTGGAAGCACCCCATTAATGGAATCATACCGCCGGGTGAGTTTATTGGTCTCGCTGAAAAGACAGGTCTGATCATTGATATCGGTGATTGGGTCTTGAGGGAAGCATGCCGGCAAAATAAGGCTTGGCAGGATAAAGGATTTCAGCCCATTATTGTCAGTGTTAATTTGTCGGCCAGACAGTTTTATCAAAGAGGTTTGGTCGATAAGATTAAAAAGATACTGAACGAAACCGGTCTTGACCCGGAGTATCTGGAATTGGAAATCACCGAAACGATGGCGATGACCAATGAAGAAAGTATTCTGGAAACGATGAGACGTCTGCGTAAGCTTGGTGTCACGGTGTCAATTGACGATTTTGGGACAGGCTATTCATCGTTTAAGTATTTAAGTATTTTTCCGGTAACGAAATTAAAAATTGATAAAATGTTCATCAATGAAAACCGGAAACAGAACCAGGCCATCGTCAAATCCATTATTCATATGTCGCATTCCCTGAATATGAAAGTAATTGCTGAGGGTGTTGAAACAGTCGATCAGCTGCGGTTTCTGACGGAGCAAAAATGTGATGAAATGCAAGGTTTTTATTTCAGTAAACCATTGCCCCCGGAAAAAATGACAAAATTATTTCAGACAGTAAGCTAAAATCCGAACCGGAAACAGTGCTTCAATCAGCACAAGTTCCGGTTCGGTTTATTGTTTATTTGGATTTATTGATATTGAGGATTTTTAATTGGTCATTTTCGTGTCCAATTTTAAGTTCATAGGTTATGGTTTCCTTCTTTGTTTCGTCTTTCTCCGGCGGTTTGGTCTCAGCTGTAACAGTGACCGTTGATTTGACGTCATCGTCTTCTGTGATGGTGCTTGACAGATCTGAATAATCAAGGTTAATAAAATGGATATAGTCTTCCCGGAAGTCCGAATAGGATCTGGATGACTGCATGTCACTTCCCAACAATGTGTAAGCACCGACATAATCTCTGATACTGATGCTTTCAAAGAAGTAGTCGGCCACATACTCTGCATCCTCGATCAGCTTCTCCGGGTTAACGGTATTATTGAGATCATCTGTATTTTTGTATTCCAGCTGATCATTTTGTGCTTCACTGGACCACGTTGTCACTTGTTTATAAATTTCATTTGCCGGAATGCTGAAGCCAATGGTGCCGTCATTAGTACCGACCGAATTGATGCCGATAACATTCCCAGTCTCGCGATTAATCAATGGACCTCCGCTGTTTCCCTCAGTGATTTGTGCGGAAATTTGATAGACATTCTCATAATTGAATCCATCAACTGAAAAATTACGCTCTGTTCCTGAGATAATACCCAGTGTGACTGTATTTTGAAATCCATGAGGGCTGCCCAAAGCGATGACCTCATCACCTATTTCCGCTTTCATTTCCGGTTCTATAGTCAGTGTATTTTGGTTGGCCAGCTGCTGCACACGGATAACGGCAATATCGGTGTCTTCACCCTTTCCAACAATTGCAGCAGGGTAAATGTGACCATTGGCTGTCCGGACATTAATCACTTCTGCATTGCTTACAACATGGGCATTCGTGATAATGTCGCCTTTTTCATTATATAGGAATCCAGATCCTGTGATCGTATTCTGTTCGTTTTGGCCTTCAATCTGTACAACACTTTTCTCAGCTTTATGGATAATGGATTTGAGATCAAGGCTCCGGCTGTCTGTTTCCACTTTGTTAATCATGGGATTGTTCACTGTAACGGGATTGGATTGCCACATATTATACATGACAGCCCAAAACGTTACGCCGACTGCAATAAGCAATACAGAAACAATTACGGGACCCCGCTGTTTTTTCTGCATATATTCACCTCATTGATTGCATGTACTCATTTAGCCCGACTTATCGATCTGTATACCATCTGATTCGATCCACATTGATGTCAATGTTTTTGCCGTTTTGATCCATATCAAAGTGGGTGAATTCAAACTCGCCGATCTCATCCGGATAAAGGGTGTCCGGGTAGACGTAGACCTCATTTGATAAAATGTTTTCATCATTATTTAACAACTCATATTCGACCAAAATGGAGTTTATCGGAATGGTGGCAACGCTTTTCACTTTCCCTTTTACGACCACTTTCCCTTGTTCATCACTTTCGACATTAACTGAAACAAGTTCAATAGCATCATTTTCATTCAGCTTTCGTTCTTCTTCAGCAGAACTGATTGCTTGTTCGATCCGCTGACGCTGGGCCGTTTCAAAAGCTGTTTTTTCCTTATCGATGGTTGTTTTAAGACTTTGCAATTTTTCAGATTCCGGTGCATATTTTAATCCGTCCTCGACAATTCGGAGTGCATCTGAAAATTGCTTTTCGTTCAATTGCTCACTTGCCTGTGAGAAGGTATATTCAATAATGCGATTTCGAATGGAAGCCGTTATCTCAGCTGCTTCATCGGTTTGAATAGCATCGCCTTCCCATAATAATGTTTTTAATTGATTGATGCCTGGATCCTGTTTCAGTTTATATTTGAGCTGCTCCAGTTTTATCATATTTCGTTTTTCTGTCAGCCTATTGATTAACGGGGTTACAGCATCTCCATTATAATTGACTAAACTGTTTTCAGTTTCATTGATCAATGACAGGGCTTCCTGAAATGCCTGGTTTTCCAGATGATTTTCAGCCTGTTCCATCGTTGCTTCGGCATCCTTTGCTGTTTCCACAAAGCTTAAGGCTATATCGGCCTGGGTAAACGACTGATTATGTTCAAGAGCAGACATCAAAAATTCGCTTGCTTCCTGATATTCACCTTCAATGGCATTTTCTTCGCCTTTTTTATATAATTCTTTTGCTTGGGTTGTCTGATGCTGTAAAAATATATATAAAAAACCGGCAGTTAGCACAATAATCACTAGAATGGCTATGGGAACATACCAGTTCTTATTGAATGTTTTTTTGTTCTCAAGTCGTTCATGCATATCTTCCGGCAGTTTTTTTCCGCATTTTATGCAATATGACTCATTATCCCGGATATTTGTGCCACAATAAGGACAATGGTGCATGATCACACCCGCTTTCGTTGAAGTCATGTCATGTGATTTCTTTTATCCCGCATGTAATGGTCAGTAACCCGCCACAGGACGGCGGCTAACTGCCCTGAATGCCCGATTCTGTTCAACTAACAATCAGTGCAGAAAGAACGCTCCACTGATTGCAGTTTCACTTTATCTTAAGTTTATCATACCTTCGCTTTTCTCCGCATCATCCTGTGAATAAAGTTTTGCTTTTATTACGGTGTGAAAATTGATATGATAGATAAGAATGAAATGGCTTTATACATAACCTGCAAGAAGGGGGTAAAGAAACATGGAAGTGTGGGATATCGCTTTCGGAATTCTTTGTTTTGGGATACTGGCACTTAATATTGGCTATTGTATTTTTGATAATGAATAAAGATAAGGGTCAGACAGTATGTGGAAGTCTGACCCCAGAATCAATTGGTCATGGACCATTCGTTTAAAGGGAAAATGATGAACTCTGATTTGCCGGCGATATTTTCTTCGTTGATAAAACCGAGCCCGTTTCGGCTGTCTTTGCTTAATTCCCTGTTATCTCCCATCACAAAATAACTGTTTTCCGGTACTTTGATAGGACCAAAATGGCCGGTGTCGTTTTTGAATGTTTCGGTAATAAATGATTGATCATATTGTTCACCATCAATATACAAATTGCCATTCTCTGCTGATACGTTTTCGCCGGGTAATCCGATGATCCGTTTTACATAACGTTTTCGTGGTCTGTTTATAATGACAATGTCCCCACGTTCCGCGTCATTGAACAAATAGGTGAATTTATTGAAAAGTACTACCTCGCCGTCTTCAAGGGTCGGTTCCATACTTTTGCCATCAACGACCGACGTGACAAAAACAAATGATCGGAGTAAAAAAGCGATTAATATGGCTATCAGGATAGGTTTCACCCATTCTCCCCAACCTTTTTTCTGCGATTTCCCCAACTGACGACATCCTTTCGTTAATGATATACTGCTCTCTGAATTTTATCTGTTTCTCCTTTGTTCTTTGGCAATTAGTTTCAGTTCACGTGTCATACTTTCCTTGTATTCATTATCTGTATTTAAATGAACGCCCAGTTCAAATGATCCGGTGAATTTTTTTACCCATACGATGACACCCGTTGCCTGGAAGGGCGTTGCATTCAGCAGGAAAGCAAGGGAGATTTTTGTACCTTTTGTCAAATCGATGGTATTTGGACAAGAAAGCTTCGCCCCCTGACTGCTGACATCAAGAATCTCTACATGAGTGGTGACCCTGTTGTTTAAATCCAACTTTGTCAGTTTTCCGGCAACAGCTTGATTAAAAACAAAACGGTAGGATTCATTTCGTTTAAAATACATATTAATCCCTCTTTATTAAGCATAAAATTTTTTCCAATAATTTCAATTGAAACTTGTCATTTTTTGTTGAAGTGTGCTAAAGTTAAGTAAGCTATTACAATGGAGGTGCCATTTAAATCAAATGTGTGCTACAGACAAACTTTTAAAACGCATCGAATATTTGCGGAATAAAATGACAGATGTTGCCATGGAAAAAGGATTTACAAGTCCTGAATCCATCACCCTTAGTCAAGAATTGGACAAGTTGTTAAATCTCTATGAATCCATGAAACAAACGAATAACCGGAAAAAAGTGAAGTGACCTGAAACTCAGATCGTCTTCTTCCTCTTTTAAAATGATTCAATTCGATCAAGGCCTGTTTTAATCGCTTCCGTTCCATATGCGTACGATAAACGTATATAGCCATCCCTGATTAATGAAAATGAACCGCCTGACACCAGTGCCATTTTTCCCATTCGTACCAAATCAATTCCAAGTGTCTTAATGATGTATCGTTGATTACATATGTATATTGACCCAATGAACCTTTTGCAGCATCTTTAACATGATTGTTTATGGAAATCGAGCTGCTTGATGGAAGGGATGTCATATTTTATTCATTGGACAGCAGACTTCATGCATTCCTGATATCTTCTGGTTTTCAACGGTTGCGTTCATTTGCAGCCACATGGTTGTAACGCCATAAGCAAAAATGTTGTAAAATGTTCAAATAATTTCGATTTATAAAATGAAAAATAGGGTATACTATAAATAGGACTAAAAAGTATTCAATAAGTCCGGTTCAATCCGTTTTTTGAACCAATATTTATTAAGGAGTGTATATCAATATGCGTCCAAAATATCAGAACTTTGAAGAGCTTGTTAAGCAAAACAAACAAGAGCTGCTTGCAGATGAACAAAAAATTAGACAGATAGAACAGCGAATTGATAAAAAAGCGGCTCGCCAAATATCTGATAAGGTGGATCGAATATCATAAATCTATCATATCACAAAGAAATGACATGAACCATTTCAAGTTTGTTGAAATTAAAGAGGGAGCATCCTAAAATGCTCCCTCTTTCCCGTTTTATGTGTACCATTATATTTGTTTGAACAGTACATGGTTTTCCAGATGAATATGTTGGAATGTATCGGTTTCAAGTTGTGCCAGCCGAGCATATGTGATTCGGTAGGAGTTGCATGCATCATTCGGCGGCTGAAACCCGTCGGTGATCTCCCGCATACGCTTCAGCATGTTGCCGGTTTCATCATGCTCATCTTCAAGCCCCCCATTTGCGATACGGATCCGTTCCAGGAGTTCATCACTCGGATTTTCCTCGTATTCCTTAATCAATGGGAAAACTTCTTCCTCTTCCTTTATCGAATGCTCTTCCATTTCTGTCTTAAAATCGTTGTACAGCCTGTGAAGCTCTTTTAAATGCGGATGATTTTTGCCATGTACGCGGAAAATTTTTGAAACAAATTTTCCCAGTGCAGGCAGCTCCTCATATAAATAAGCGTGATGTGTATGGACGATATGATCGATAAGTTCACTTGGTGTCTTGGCATCCCAGTCAATGACTTCATGATCTTCTTTTTGCCAATTATGATAAGCTTGATTAAGCTCTGACAAAACTTCTGCTTCATCTATGTTACGTTCTTTAAATACTTCGCCAAGCGGACGGTCCCCGCCACAGCAGAAGTCAATGCGGCGTTTTTTAAATAAATCACTTGCTTTTGGAAAAATTTTCACAATATCGACTGGCTTATGCCGGGCAGTGAATTCAGTCATCAACATTACCTCCTAAAATTGAATTTACGCTAATCATAACGGGTTTTTGTCCCATGAGACGTGATGGATATCACTGTTTAGGATATTTTTGCCCGTCGCGGGTTCAGCTGAATGATGATGACTGCCCCGATAATGCATGCCATTCCGAGCATCTGTATTGGGGAAAAAGCTTCCTGGAAAATAAACACCCCAACCAATGTTGCGACGATTGGCTCCACCGTCGTCAGAATAGAGGCTTTAGATGCTTCAGTCTGGTTCAGTCCGTATGTATATATGATATAGGCAAATGCGGTCGGCAGAAATCCGAGACCAATTGCAAAAAATAAAACCTTTGGATCCATAAGCAATGATAATTTTTCCTGATAAGGGAAAAATGGAAGCAATGAGATAGCTGCGACGATAAACGTATAGGCCGTAATACTTAAGCTCGTGTACTTTTTCAACGCAAACTTGCTGAAAATGCTGTAAAGGGCATAGCCTAATCCGGATCCCAATCCGAACAAAATACTTGCGAGTTGAATATTATTCAGATCAAGAGGAATCAACCCAACAACAAGGGCGCTTCCGACGATGGTGATGACAAGAGCTGTTATCTTCGGTTTTGTCAGTGGTTCCTGAAATAATAGGAATGATAATACTGTAACAAATGCCGGTCCTGTATAAAGCAGGGCAGTTGCAACAGGAATCGTTGATAAGTCAATTGCAGTAAACATGCAAAAATTAAAAAATACGATGCTGAAAATCCCGGTTCCGATAAAATATTTCACATCATAAATGGAAGTCAACTTCAGTTTTTTCGGCGCTTTGATGATCAGAAACAGAATCAATAAAACCGAGGCTGAACAGACACGGAGCGTTACCACCTCCATGGGTGTGAAACCATACGCGTACAGATTTTTCACATACCAGCCAATGGTTCCCCAGAGCGCCGCCCCGAGAATAATGTAGAAAAACGCTTTATTCAATACAGTATCCCCCCGAATATCTATTATTGCTGTCATTATATCAAACAGTTAATACGTATAATACGAAATTGATTGGTTTATATTGAATAGTAAGTTGATGGGGAGGCGTGATGAATTTGTTGGATTGGCTTGGGACAATGAGAACGGGCAATCTGTCTTGGGAACAAATCGATTTAACATATTTTTATATAATTGTCGTGATCATGGCAGTCTATTTCCTTATTCGTCCATTGATAAAATGGATTGTTGTTACACAATCAGTTAAATTATTAAACTACGTCATGTGCAGTTTGCTGGTACTGGTATTTCTACTGGGAGGAATGGTTTTGACAGCTGTTTTTCGGTTGATTTTATTGGAGGCTGTATTGCAGAGTCTCGCTGTATTTGGGGTATGTCTTGGGATGGTTCATTTAATGCAGTATATCTTTCGAAGTAAAAAGAAGCGCGTATGAAAAATACGCACTTTAGCTAACTTTTGTTTGCTGCACTCAATTCGTTTTGCATTTGTTCAAGCCACCCAAAAGTCTGTCGGTGCTGTTGGGGAGGCATTGGCTGGTCATATGGGTCAAGGGCGGAAACCTTATCTTGTTCCTCTGGTGTGAGCCGCTCAAAAGCATCCTTAAAGATATGTGTCTGCTGGGCATAATTTTTAAGCTCATATAAGAAATCCTCCATTTCGATAGTCATCCACGAAACCTCCTTTTATTGTTACATACCCGATAATATGGCAGTTAAACTAAAAAAGCACCTGCCGGGCAAGCGCTTTTAATGTGTTCTTCGTTTTGTTTTGCTGGGGGGCCAGGTCGTTTTTCCCAGTGAAGAAGGCGTGAAATAGGAAGACCTGGATCTTTTTCGTCTTGAGTTTTTTTGCGCATCTTTAGTCGGCTGCCAGTCTAAGTAGCGATAGACGATTTTTTTGGCTTGTGAAAGTGACATCTTTGTTGGGGGATTCCGATAATTTTGATCCAGTTCACCTAAATGTTCAAGTTCTTTGAAGTCGTTTTTCGTTGGAGGAATATGAAAAAAATACTTGTCCACTTTAACTAACAGCGTCGAGTGCTGATTGCTGAACTTAGGATTGTTCGAAAAATGCAAACCAACTTTTTCAGCACGTTTTTCTTTTAATAATTGGTTAATTGATTCCTTCTTAATGTGATAAAGGTGTTTGGGGTCCGGAGCTGTTTTAGCGTGGCGATTTATGGTGAAAAGCGCTTTAGCAAGCTCAGTAAGTGGAATTGATTCTTTATCCTGCATGCAGATGGCGCCCCTTTCCGTTTTAATCATTTCACTTGTTTCTATCGTATCTTATTGCTAGTCCTATTGCAATTTAAAAAAAGCGGGTTGTTTTCGCGTCTGTATTTATCCATTATAGTGGGCAGGAAGAGGACGAAAACGGGGGGAGTTGCCCGTAAATGTCCGATTCTGCTCAACTAACATTCAACAGGAAAGAACGCCTGTTGAATGAAGTTTCGCTTTATCCCGCATGTAAAGGCCAGTAACCCGCCCAAAAACGGCGGCTAACTGGCCTTAAATGCCCGA
>Ga0079226_10000442_pt1 | contig 28846 bp, 25 predicted proteins | sample Poulit2014_FD_76345 | JGI IMG/M metagenome (GOLD analysis project Ga0079226, IMG submission 76345) | Agricultural soil microbial communities from Georgia to study Nitrogen management - Poultry litter 2014 | ecosystem: Environmental > Terrestrial > Soil > Agricultural land | place: USA: Georgia...
AAGCAATATAACACCTAACCCCATATTGGCATTACTCAAATACTTAATACCTTTACTAAGACCGGTATACGTTGAAATCATAAATAACACGGTCACGACCAAAATTATCAAGAGCTGGACCCAGAACGAAATGGGGATATCAAACAAGAAAGCGATACCACCATTAATTTGTGTGGCGCCAAAACCGAGTGTTGTTGCAACACCTACAATGGTTGCAAATACTGCAATGACATCGACAGCCTTCCCCAACAAGCCTTTCATCCTGTCTCCAAACAACGTTTCCAGTGAAGCACTGACAAGTCCAGGCTTTTCGTGACGAAACATAAAATAAGCCAGGACAAGTGCAATCACGGCATAAATGGCCCATGCATGGATGCCATAATGAAAAAATGTCACACGCAATGCATCTTCAAGTGCCTCCCGTGTGCCAGGCTCAGCTGTTGGTGGTGTTTTAATATAGTGGGAAACGGGTGATGCAACGCCGTAAAATACGAGACCAATGCCCATGCCTGCACTGAACAACATGGCAAACCATGATGCATAACCGAATTCCGGTTTTTCACCCGGTCTGCCGAGTTTGATTTTCCCATACGGACTGAAAACCAAATATAAACAAAATAACACAAACAACGTGACAATTAATAAATAAAACCAGCCAAAATGAGCAGATATATACCCCATAATCGAACCTGAGATATTTTCAAAACTATCTGGTGTAACGACCCCGAATATGGATAGTGCAACGGTAAGGGCAAGTGTAATCCAAAATACCATTGTAACCTTCTTCATATCAGTCAACCTTCCTTTTTAATGATGCAATACTAATGATGCAATACGGACAATTAATCCATACAGTTAGTTTTTCTTTGGAACGTTATTCTATACAGCAGTGGATTGATTCCACTTTTCTCAATATCCGGCATAAGAAACGGTTGATGTGGCCGTTTAGTTATGTCCGTTTGTTCAGGAATGTGGAATAGGCGCTTGATGAGATGACAAATTAAAAGCAGATTCATTTGTTTTTTAATAGGAATCCCTTAAACTGGCATTAGCAAAAACAAAAGAGGTCTGACCACCATGAAACAATTCTGGAGCAATGTTATTCAATACCGGGGAACGCACTATGATTTTGGCTTTACACAAGGGGAGCAGCTCAGGGACTCCCCCATTCTGGTTAACCGGCAAAAACAATGGGGACCGCGGAAAGACCGGCACTTTTTGATCAACCCGGCTGAAGTTAAGCAATCCCTTTTAACATTTGCGCCCGGAATCTGGGACGAAATCCGCGGCCTGGCTGATGCGCTTGGTATGAACATGGATGATGCGACCCGGTTGTTTGGCGGCTATTATCTTGAATATGGCCGGAGCGGCTGTTCCATTTTTACCGACCCACAGTACATGATCCGCAATTATGACAGCCATCCTGCTTCCTACGAAGGACGATATCTCCTTTATAAGCCAAGCGATCAGGGCTATGCCGTCATCGGACCGTCCATGCAAATTACCGGCCGGATTGATGGCATGAATGAAAAAGGACTCGTCATGGGCTACAATTTCACGCATCGCAAACAATCAGGGGATGGATTTCTATGCAATATGATCGGACGGATGATTCTTGAAACATGCGCCAACGTTGAGGAAGCCATTTCACTGTTGAAGGCGATTCCGCACCGGCACTCATTCAGCTATGTGCTGTTGGATCGGAGCGGCGAATCGTATGTGGTGGAGGCTTCCCCAAGAGAAGTGGCAGCGCGCAAATCCAATGTATGCACCAATCATTTTTATTTGCTTGATAAGGAAAACCGTTACCGGCAGGAAGAATCACGAAGGCGGGAAGAGGCCATTCAGGAACAGCAGCAACAAGCCACTGATCCATACGAGGCGTTTCGGGTGATGAATGATTCTGAAAAGCGCATTTATTCAACTAAATATGATGCAGCGGCCGGAACCCTGCATACCGCAGCCTACTTCCCGCGCCAGATGAAAGCATGGTTTGCCATCGGGCCGGATCGGAAACCGGTTATTATTGACTTTAACAAATGGCTCCAAGGGGAAAATGTCAAAGTCAAACGCATCAAAGGACGGCTTGATTATCCTAAGCCATTTGTAAATATGGCATTGATATAAGCTGATTTATTTAACACCTTTTACCTTGCCATTAACATGGCGGGAAAAGGTGTTTTTTTCCTTGAACCTCCCCCTCACATACGCCAGATTATGTTAGAATTATTATAAGATTTTGTTTAGGAGGATTTTAATTGCATGACAAAGTATTATCGCTTACGGACTTAACGATGAATTTTGGCGGACATAACGTCTTAAATGGCATCAATTTAGACGTTTATCAGGGTCAAATTATCGGCTATATCGGTCCCAATGGCGCCGGCAAAAGCACAACGGTTAAAATCATGCTTGGCTTAATTGAAGATTATGATGGAAAAGTTGAAATTTTCAGGCAGGATATCTCTAAAGGTGATCATACATACAAACGACGAATCGGCTATGTGCCGGAGAATGCGGAAATCTATGATAATCTCACGGCCAGCGAATACTTGACGTTCATTGGTGAACTCTACAGATTGGACAAAGCGGAAGCAGAAGACAAGGCGCGAAAATTAATGCATGAATTTGAAATGAACGATGTTTTCCACACACGGCTTTGGTACCTGACCCTGTGTCCGGCGCTGCTGTCGCTCGTTTTGATGCTGACTCCCACGTATTTAATCAGAAAATACTTCCTCAACCATCTTGTCAACATGAATATCTGTTGTATTCAGCAGTTGGACATCCACATCCCCTTCTTTCAGGATCATTGGCAGTTCCGTACAGCCCAATATCAGACCTTCCAGCTTCTCTTCCTTAATTATTTTGTTGACGATTTTCAGGAAAGCTTGTTTCGTATCCTCTTTCACAATGCCGTTTTCCAATTCGTCCACAATCCGCTGATGGATGAACTGCTGATCTTGTTCATCTGGCACAACAATCTTCTTGCCGCCAGTCTCAAATGGCTTTTTAAAAAAGTCATGCTCCATCGTAAATTTTGTTCCAAGCAGTGCTACATTTTCCAGTCCCAGCTCATCTGCCTTGTCATATGTTGCTTCGACAATGCTGATCATTGGAACATTCACTTTTTCCCGGACTTCATCAAATACGATATGCGGTGTATTGGCTGAGACGACGACAAAGTCTGCCCCGATCCTTTCCAATTGTTGAGCTGCACCGCCAACATATTCAATCAGGTCATCAAGCCGGTCTTCGCTGATATATTTAAAAATGTTATACATATTGATACTGTTAATGTAGAGTTCCGGCAGTGTTTGTTTACTATCCATACGGTCCTGGTATTTATGAATAAATGACTGATAATAATCCACAGTAGACTCGGGCCCCAGCCCGCCGACAATTCCTGCTCGTTTCATCATATCCCACCCTTTTACTGAGTAATCTTATCGGTAAACTTTCATTATAGCTATCTTATCATACCACCTTCCTTATTGTATAAATTTAAAACTACATTCCAATACTACTATTACGGATTTTAAAGGAAACAGCTATACCTTTCAGAAAGGAGAAGCATAATGGCCACAACCACTGATGAAAAAACCATTCATTTAATCATTGAACGGCAGAAAGACCCTGACTCTGAACCTTATAAAGAAGAATTTTCAATACCATATAGATCAAATATGAATGTCATCTCAGCCCTCATGTCTATCCAGGAAAATCCGGTCAATAAATCCGGTGAAAAAACAATTCCGGTTCAATGGGAGATGAGCTGTCTTGAAGAGGTATGCGGTATTTGTTCCATGGTCATCAATGATGTCCCTCGTCAGGCCTGTTCAACCCTTATCGATGAGCTTGAACAGCCGATCAGGCTTCAGCCGATGCGCACGTTTCCCGTTATCCGCGACCTGATTATCGACCGGGAAAGCATGTTTGATTCTCTGAAACAGGTGAAAGCCTGGATACCGATTGACGGTACATACGATATCGGCCCTGGCCCCCGCATGAATGAGAAAAAACGCTTGATGGCTTATGAACTTTCGAAATGTTTCACATGCGGCGTCTGCCTGGAAGCCTGTCCAAACGTCAATGACAAAAATGAGTTTATGGGACCGTTTGTATTCCCGCAAGTACGCCTTAAAAACGCTCACCCGACAGGTGAAATGAACAGTGACGAACGAATTGACAGTTTTATGGAGGAGGGTGGCTTGCAAGGATGCAGCAACTCCCAAAACTGTGTGCAGGTTTGCCCAAAAGGCATCCCAATCACCACTTCAATCGGGGCAGTCAACCGGGAAGCCACCCTTCAATCGTTTAAAAGCTTTTTTGGAAGTGATCATTATTAAGTTGGGACAAAGGGTCTGACCCTTTGTCCCAGCCGCTGCTTAATTTTTTTCTGGTTTCAGTTCATTTGTATGTTCGCCAAGTTTCGGTGCCTGGGTTTCAATTTTGACGGGAGTTTCCGATAACTTGATCGGGATTCCGATTTGTTTTACTGATCCCAATCCCGAATGCTTAACCGATTGAATCATCTCCCGTGCAGCAACTTGCGGATGTTTAACCATTTCCTCAAATGTCAAAACCGGTGACACACAGGCTTCGACTTCGGAAAATAACATGACCCACTCTTCCAAAGTCTTTTGCGAAATTATGGTTTGTATCTCATACTTTAATCGATACTGCTCATGCAGTGGCGCTTCCAATAATGGAATGAAGTCGCTCCGTCCGATCACGTGGCAAAATGCTTCCCAAAACTTGGGTTCAAGCGCCCCAACAGCGATGAAGCGTTCGTCTTTCGTTTCATAAACAGCATAACAAGCCCGGCCGCCATCCAGCATCTGCTCGCCGCGTCCTGGTGCTTTTTCAGTGGCCAGATAATCAGGAAGCAATGTCTGCAGCCATGAAATCACACCATCCATCATGGAAACATCGACAAACTGTCCTTTTCCGGACTTTTCCCGTTCGAATAACGCCAGCAAAATCCCAACCGCTGCCGGAAGGGCTCCCCCGCCAATGTCGGCTATTTGCGAGGCAGGAACAACCGGTTTTCCATCCTTTTCCCCCATCAGGTTCAAGAGACCGGCATAGCTCAAATAATTAATGTCATGACCTGGTTTATTGGCATACGGACCGGTTTGTCCAAACCCAGTCACCGCACAATAAACAAGACGCGGATTGATACGCCTTAATGTTTCGTAACCGAGCCCGAGCCTTTCCATCACACCCGGACGAACTGATTCAACGACGACATCCGCATCTTCAGCCATTTTTAAAAATGTATCCTTGCCTTCCGTGGTTTTCAAATCGAGACAAATACTTTTTTTATTCCGGTTCAGCGAATGGAACATGGCACTATTCTTGTCCAATTTAGGTTCATACTCTCTGGCATAATCACCTTTTACCGGCTCTTCGACTTTAATGACCTCTGCCCCGAAATCTGCCAGCAGCATTGTGCAGTAAGGTCCCGGTAAGAGACGGCTTAAATCAAGAACACGTATGGAATTAAGCGGCAAAATTGATCACCCCTGTTATAGAAAATAAGAAGCACCGGTTAGACACATTGCCCTGCCGGCGCTCCATACTCAGTTGACTTTCTTCGGACCTTCCCAATGCATCTCTCTCAGGCGATATTTCTGCAGCTTTCCAGTTGCTGTTTTTGGCAGTGCCTCAACGAATTCCACAGCTTTGGGCGCTTTAAAGTGAGCCATTTCGGAACGGCAAAATTCAATGATTCCCTGCTCTGTAACAGTCGCACCCTTCTCCGGCACAACGATTGCTTTCGGAACCTCTCCCCATTTTTCATGCGGAATGGCAATAACCGCGGCCTCAATCACATCGGGATGTTTAAAAAGCACACCCTCGACTTCCGTAGATGAAATGTTCTCCCCGCCGGAAATAATCATGTCCTTGGCACGGTCACGGATCTCAATATAGCCATCCGGATAAGTAACCGCCAAATCACCGGTATGGAACCAGCCGTCCTTAATTGCAGCGGCTGTCTTTTCCGGATCTTTATAATAGCCTTCCATAACGACATTTCCGCGGGTAATAATTTCGCCCAATTCTTCACCATTCCAGGCGACTTCCTCTCCATCTTGGTGAATGACTTTTGTTTCCCCGTTAAAAGCCAGCTCAATCCCTTGCCTCGCCTTAATGGTTGCCTGCTCATCAGCAGATTTGGTGTCAAAGTCTTTTTTCCACTCACAATAAAGGATGAACGGTGACGTTTCGGTCAGACCATAAACATGAATCATATTCAAGCCCAGGATGTCCTGTGCTTTATGGATAAGGGCTGCTGCTGGCGGAGCGCCGGCTGTTGCCATGCGCAGGCTTGTGGCGATTGCTGTTTCTTTTGCTTTCGGTTCGTTCACCAGCATGTTAATAACAGTCAGTGCACCACATAACAGGGAAATTTGCCGCTCTTCAAATAAGTCCAGGATATGTGGCGGGTCAACCTTCCGCAAACAGACATGCGTACCGCCGGCTGCTGTTATGGCCCAAACGCCGCCCCAGCCGTTCGCATGAAACATTGGCAATGTATGCAGGTAAACATCATCATGGCTGACCCCAAGGTGATACATAAAATTAGCTGCATTAAGGTAATTGCTGCGATGGGTTAACATGACGCCTTTTGGATTTGATGTTGTTCCACTCGTATAATTCAATGTCATCAGCTGGTTTTCATCAATCTCGACTTCAGGTGGCGCAACATTCTCCGGGATATGCTGGATAAACGCCTCATAATCCACACCGTTTAATGTTGTCTCGTGACCAGGAACAGAAACAACAACAATCTCCTCCAAAGCAAGATTGTCCACGATCTCTTCAATCGGACCGCTGAATTCCTCATCCACAATCAGCATTTTGGCATCACTATGATTAATAATGTACTCCAGGTCCTCGGCTTTCAGACGGTAATTCAGAGGCACCATGGCAGCGCCAAGCTGACAGATGCCATAAAAACTTTCCAGCATATAATGCGTATTGGGCAGCATGACTACAACATGATCACCTTTGCGGATACCTGCCTCATGTAAAGCCACCGAAAGCCTGTCTGTCCGATCGGCGAATTCTTTGTACGTAAATTGTTTCTCTTCATCGATGACGGCCGTTTTTTGCGGATAATATTTCACGGCTCTCCGTTTCCAGTCCAATGGGGTGAGTGTCGAGAACATAATGATCAGACTCCTTTCATATTTTGTTGGTTGGGACAAGGGGTCAGACCCTTTGTCCCACCAAGCTTCTCGCATTAAATGTCCATGAACGTCTGAGGTTTCATTAAGTTAATATGTATCCCAATTGTACGAAAACTCAGCGCATATTATCAATAGATTACAGAAAATTTATTAAAATTGCTGGCTATATAAACCATACCAGCAATCCAATAGCCAAACCCTAAACTGCTTGCAGACGGTCCAACTGTAAGGGCTTTAATAAATCTTTATATTGTTCTTTGTTGTCTATTAAGCTCGCAACCAAATGTCCAGTAATTGGTGCGAGTGCAATCCCATCCCCTTCATGGCCCGCTGCAATGAAAAATCCTTCCACTTCCTTCGCTTTATCAATAATTGGCAAGCCGTCGCCGGTAAATGGCCTGAAACCGACCATTGAACGAATCAGCTTAACGTTTTTTAATACCGGAGCAATTCGTACTGCATGTCTGGCAATCGCCGAAAGCACTTCAGGTCCGACTGATTTATCAAACCCTTTAAATTCCCTGCTCCCGCCAATGAGCAGGTTTCCGCTCTCGGTCTGACCTAAAGAGAGCCCGATGCCATAAGGAGGAGCATCAGCCGTATCACTGGCAGCATGCTTGGCCGCTATGTATTGTGAACATAAAATATTTCCATGAATCAGCGGCTCTAATTTTTCAGTAATGAGTACGGCTCCGCGCCGTGGCATAATCGTGAGACCCACACCGGCCATGTCAGCAATTTCGGAAGCGAAAGGCCCTGCCGCATTGACAATGGTCCCGGTCGTAATTTTTCCGTGCCTCGTCTGAACACCGACAACTTTTCCACGTTCACACAAAATATCTGTTGCTTCCGTATGTGGCCGTATATCCGCTCCCCGCCGTTTAGCCGCCTGTGCGAACGCCTGGCTCAACAAGAGCGGATTGACCTCTGCATCTTGAGCGCACCAGGCAGCGCCTAAAATGTCCCCGGACAGCCCTGGTTGCCATGCATGCACTTCTTTATCGTCTAATAGTTTCACATCAAGCCCTGCTTTGTTCCGTTCTTTCACAAATTTTTTCATGGACGCCAGATGCGCCTCAGACTCAATAACAATCATGCCGCCATTTTTCTTAAACTCTATCGATGTATCCAATTCCTCTTCAAGTGTTTCATAGATTTCTCTGCTGGCTTGTGCTAGTTTAATTGGAAAACCGGGTTTCTTGGATTGCAGGAAAATGGCTTTATCACATGACCCGGATGTTTGGGCACCTAGTTCCCCTCTTTCCAGCAAAATCACTTTTCTATGTTCCGCCAGACGGTAAGCAATTGAGGTTCCAATTACACCGCCGCCAATCACAACGGCATCCGCAGTTTCCAAACCACCACCCCTTCCCAGTCATAGGTCAGCTTTTTCACGCCAGATTTGCTCTGCCTTCTCTCTGCCGTATCCAATATTCGGCTGAAATTGAATAAGCGCTTGTTCACTGGCATCTTCCACCTCTTTCCGGGCTCTTGTGACAGCCTTTTGAGGATTGTTCAGCAGACCCAATCTGTCACTGATCGCTGTACCGGCAAGCTTTCCCTGTGCCATCGCTACCTTGGCACTTTCTATCCCGGTAATGTTGCCTGCTACAAAAATACCTTCCTGTGTCGTTTCCATTTCCGGACTATGCAGCGGAATATGACCGCCCAATTCTTTAATATAAGCAAAAGCGCATCCGGCTGAAGATGCCAGTTCTGCCAGCGGGTAAAGACCTCCCGAAATACATACACAGTCCACATTAATTGATTTCGCGTTTTCCTGTTGCAATTGACCGTTTTGAACAATTTTAGCCGTCTTTACCGTTTCAGCTTGTTCCTTCCCCTCAATTGCAAGCACAGTTTTTCTTAAAAAAAGCGGGATTCCCCATACTTTCATGCCAAAACTCGGATAAAATTTGGCTGCGGCCTTTTTCATAACCGGATTTTTCGCCATTTTTCCAGCGATCTTCATCAATCGATTTGGTGCCAGGTGTGCCATACCTGATAAATCATCGATGATCTGCATCGGCGAAGATTTATCAGACGTCAATGCATTGGATGGCGGCAAAAATATTCCCGCTACGTTTACATCTGCCATTTTTAATTCATGAGCGACGGATAAAGACAGGGGATCTACACCAATGATTGCAACATTATGACCTGGTTTGACACGATGATAATTCGTCAATGTCTGTGCAGCACCAATCGCCATGACGCCCGGTTTCGTCCATCCGGGTAAAGGCATTGCTTTTTCTGCCGCTCCCGTTGCAATCAGTACATTCGATGCCTGAAGTTGTTCTCCGCTATGAAGCATGACGTTCCATTGCGGGAAAATACCCCATACCTCTTTTTCGAGAAAAGTGTCAATGTCTAACTTTTTAACTTCAGATGTCATTTCCCGGGCAATGTTCTCGCCAATCCACCATTCAAAATCCGGATCCTCATGCATCTGTCCCAGCAGTTTTCCTCCGGTGACCGGATTCTCATCAACGATTGCCACACGTGCACCATATGATGCCGCATTAATCGCAGCACTCATGCCGGCAGGACCGGAACCGATAACAACCAGATCATACGTCATAAGAGTTCCCCGCTTTGGCTTTCAACACGCATGCCATCTTTTACACGTGTCATGCATGCCCTGACGTTTCTTTCACCATTAACCATTACCCGGCATTCATAGCAGTGTCCGATGCCGCAATAGATGCCGCGCGGTTCCTTTCCTTTCTCCGAATAACCTAACGTACGAATATCATTGGCCAGCAATGCCGCCGCAATCGACTCCCCTTCATACGCTTCATAATCGACTCCGTTACACGTTATGTTCACAATATTCTTTTTCTGTCTCCCCAGTACAGGATGTTCATTTATCCGCATGATTAAGATCCTTTCCCATTCCTGCTAATTCATTCAGACTCACCGGACGGACCGGATGATTACTGCTCAAGTCCGGTCGTTCAGGAATTGATCCTTCTGTATAAATCGAAATGACTTGTTCCAGGAGCGGACGGCAAATTCTTCCCTGACATATCCCCATCCCTGCCCTTGTTTCCAGTTTTAAGGCTTTTGATGTTGCTGCTCCATTATTAATGGCGTTTAAAATGTAACTTAACGTCACTTCTTCACACCGGCAGATGACTGTATCACTGTTCATTCCTTTTCGCCTCTTTTTTTTAAAAAAATATCCCAGCTGTAACATGAAATATATGAATAATCGGAATATTTATTACATCGATTACCCGTTGATGTAACCAAAAAGGAAAAAGAATGGCCTTCAATTATTCCTCAGCCCTCCTTTCGAATCATCCAAAGGAAGGCAATTTGGGATGCGGCATAATGGGCAAACGAATATTCCCCCGCCATATTATCAGGTAAAAATGGTGTCAGTAACTGCTTTCCCATATTCACTTCCGCTTTCCTGATTGCCCATCTTTTGTGGTGGATCCCCCCTTTGAACAATGACCGGCCCCTGTATGTCCAAAGAAAATAGCGTTCGATGAGCCAATGTTCGAGGCTCCCCTTCTCGGGATGGAACTGTTCACCTGTTGGCTGATACTGCATTTTCAGGCGTACATCCTTTTTGCCAAACCTCTCGCTATCAACATAAATTGAATCACCCCATTTTTTCATCGTCATGTTTGCATGAAAATACGGCAATGTAGCAGCTCGTGCACCAACAACCGTGAGCAGCTGATTGGCATCCAGACTGAAAAAATAAACACCCTTTATCCCATTTCGTTTCACATATGTCCGAACATTCACCTCTAAAAAACTGTTCAAAAACGGAATCTGCGGTAAACCACGAAGCCGTATTTTACTCACTCTGAATGGAATGATACTTAACCACGCGTCCCCGTCATATGTATCCAGTTCAAGACCGGGTGGAATATACGATTCAAACACGTACCGAGGGAGGCGGTAATGGATAAACAATAAATGTTCCCAATGCTGCATCATGACCCATGAACCGCGCGGCAACGGGTAGTCACGATGCATCGTGCTGTTTAATATATCCTCGTACATCTGGTTTCACCTCATGTCAGCTTTTTCGTGTTAAAATCCTTCCTTACTATGTTTCCATTCTCAGATGGAATCGAATCATATGTAAAATATTTCTAGTGGCTGAGGGGCAGGGCATGAGGTAAGACCCCCTTGTCCTGTCAATCAGATAAATTGTTACACTCCGGCATAACTGATATAATCTTGTTTATCTGAGAAAAAGGAAGTGTAGAATTTTGGAATACGAGGCAGGCCTCATGTTGGAAGGCGGAGGTATGCGATGCGCATTTACAGTCGGTGTACTGGATTACTTTCTTGATCAGGATATTGAATTTCCTTATGTCGCAACAGCATCGGCTGGGGCGTTGATTGGAAGTTCCTATATTGCCAAGCAGCGTGACCGGAACACCAAACTGCTTGATGCCATCGGGAGAAATCAGGAAGCTATATCAATCAAACGGCTGCTGCAAAAAAAAGAACTGTTCAGCATGGATTTTATTTTTGATAAACTGGCCAATCATGAATTTCCGCTTGAATTTCAGTCTTTCTCACAGGCCAATTCCAAATTTATCATCGGTACAACCGATATTAATACCGGCAAACCTGTTTTTTTTGATACATTTCATAAACAGCAGGATCTGTCAGCCATCATCAGAGCCTCCTGTTCGTTACCGGTTTTAGCTCCCAGTGTTGAGTATAACGGCAGACAATTAATTGATGGCGGTGTATCTGACCCGATACCAATCACGCCATTGATTGAAAAAGGATTAAAAAAGCATGTCGTCGTTCTGACCCGAAACGAGGGATACGTTAAAAAACCAACTAAACTAAACTGGTTTTTTAAACGATTTTTCAAAGATAAACCCGAACTTATTAAATTATTACGTAATCGGCATTTGCTTTATAATGAAACAATGAAGACATTACGTGCAATGGAACAGCGCAATGAAGTGTTTATCATCCAACCGGAAAAACCACTGGATGCCAGCCGGATTGAAAAAAGCCATCATAAGCTCGAAGCATTATATCATCAGGGCTACCAGGAAGCTGAAAGGAAACATCAAGCGTTGCAGAACTTCCTGCAAAGTGAAAAGAAACCATCAGCATATATTAACGAAAACATATCGTCCTAATGGATAACCAGGAAAAGCGCTCCATCATTATTGGGGAGCGCTTTTTATAACTGAATTGCCAATTGCGATACCGCTTCAACCTATCCTGCAGTTTTTTCCTCATCAGACTCAGGCAAATTTGTATGATATCGGTTCACCAGTTTTTGTGTTTCTGCTGAAGGCGATTGTGTCAGCAAACTGACGACAATTACAAGTACTAATGAAACCGGTGAAGCAATAATTGGTTCTGAAACTAATGCAAAGGGCTTTGTGATGACTAATATCAGGAATGTCAGTGCACCACCAAGAATTCCCGCCAACGCTCCGGCCTTATTTGCCCTGTTCCACCAAATACCAAGCACCAACGGGAAACCAAAAGATGAAAGCAAGAAGCCGCCTACCCAGCCAACCATAATCGCTATTAGCTGTGGTGGATTAATCGCTATAATAATACCAATAATGCTGGCAATAATCATAACCGTAAAGCCGATTTTCGTAATAGTCTTTTCGGAAGCTTCTTTATTAATGTATTCTTTGTAAATATCCCGGGCAACTCCAGCCGAAATCGCGAGAAGCATCGCATCGGCGGACGACATAATCGCTGCCAGAAGCCCTGCAAGCATAATACCTGCAAGAAATGGCGACATATAATTTTCGATCACGGATACAAAGATCATATCCTGGTTGTCTAAAGTATCAGCAATACCCAGGCTTGCTCCCCCTGCAGCAACAATTAAGCCAAAGACAAAAATCAGCAGGTATAATAAGCATGCCCACATGGCCGATCGCCGTGCTGTTTTGGCATCCCGTGAAGCAAAGTTACGCATAACCGCTGACGGCGAAACAATGCCGAACCACAGAAATGCTAAAAACAAACCGAAATAAGACATCCATGGCTGGGTAATGTCACCGAATGCCGGTGTTACCGCAAGCGCATCCTGAATTAGTGACGAAAAGCCATCATGCTGGACCAAAATGATTCCTGCCAGTATGAGCATGCCAACAAGCATGACAGAGCCCTGAATCAAGTCGGTATAGGTGATTGCCCACATACCACCAAGTGCAGCATAAACCGTAAAACCAATTCCAAGTACAATAACCGCGGTTGTATAATCAATGCCTAAAACATGAGAGCCGATCAGCCCTGAGGCAGTCAGTTGCGGTACCATATAAAAGGTCATCCCGATAACAACGATAGCTACAGCCACAATCTGTACCGCTTTGCCATACCGTTGCTTGAAAAATTCCGGAAGTGTGTTGACACCTGAACGTCTGATCTGCCCGGATACCAGAAAAAGCGTAAACGGCAAGATAGCAACGGCACCAAACCCATAAGCAAACAAAAATGGAACTCCGAGTGCAACACCAGATCCAACCGCTCCCATTAACGAGCTAGAACTCGCCAAAGCCGCAAATAAAGCAAATGCTCCAACGAATGTATTAATACTTTTTCCCGCTGTCCAATAATCGCTTTCAGAAGAATGTGACGCCTTGTAAAATAAATGCCTATCAGTGTCATCGCTACAAGATAAACGCCTAATATAACAGTCTCCATTATCTGCATATGTCTCACCCTCTCCTTTAATTATTTTGAGCATTCTTATCCTTTTTTTCCATCCAAACAACATAAATAATAGCTAGAAGAAACCAGACAAAGTAACTGAAAAACATTAACCAGCCCGCAAGCGAAATACCCATCAAATAAATATCAGTAGGCCACCAGATTAATACGGTAGCCGAGATGACAATCAGTACAACCACTAAAATGATGCCTGGATCTGAAAGCCTTGACCTGGACTTCATGAAAAAACCCCTTTCTCGCGTTTTTGATCATCCCATCTACATGGATAAGTTTGTTCCAGCGCCTTTTTCTTGTGCTTTTTGATACATCAAATTGGCGACAACAACGTCAAATAACGCCATTCCGGTAGACTTTAAGACAATTGTCCCTCCCTCTTGAACATTTACTTGTTTATTGTTTGAAACGAGTTCTGACACGGTCAAAATGGAATCACGATCAATCCAGCCTTTTTCGATTGGTATGGCAATATCGCCCGATTCCTCAATGGCGTGTTCTGTATCAACCATTACCTTATCTGCCACTTTGAACAAGGATTGAGGAAATTCCCGCATGGTCGGCTGGAACGATCCAACACCAATAACTAGTTTGTTCTTCAAAATCTCAGGATTGTCCGGAAGAACCGGGTCATTTGATGTTGTGGTTGTGATGACGATATCCACATCGTTGATAGCTTCTTCAACAGAACTATAAGATTTTATAACAACGTCTGATCCAACCCATTTTTGCAGTGATTCTTTGAATGCAGGCATTTTTTCCGGTGAACGATTAAATAGATGGACCGTTTCAATCGGTCTCTCTGTGCATGCTGCAATCGCCTGATAAAGGCCTTGCACACCAGTACCGACAATCGCCAGAGAAGCTGCATCTTTTCTGGCCAAATGACGTACGCCCGATCCGCCAATAGCACCTGTCCGCATGCCAGTCAGAAATGCACCATTTAAAATGCCTTTAATTTCGCCTGTTTCACTGCTGTTCAAAACAACCAGTCCATGCAAAGTCGGCAGCTTCTGATTGTTCGGAAAAATGGTTACGAGTTTAGTTCCGATGGCATCTTCCGTAATACTTGGCATTAACAAAAGAGTGTTGTCTCCTTCTTTTAAATGCATTCGTTGTGGCATCTGAAATTGACCCGATTCATAAACAAGGTACGTTTCGTCAATCGCATCAATCACATCCTTCATGGTCACAGCTTCCTTGATATCCCGTTCGTTTAAAAATAGCATTCTATCAACCTCCGTCTTAAATAGACTATTATCCGTATATTAACACTTTACCGCGCAACATGACCATCCCACTGTCGTTATTTTTTTAATATTCAGTTTATAAAGGTTGATTCCTGAACAACTGATGTTAAATAATCTCGCTCCTTTAAATGAGCCCGCTTATCATAATGGCAGCAATCACCAACGGAATAACATAGGTAACGATTGGTTTTAAAGCTTCAGGAAGTCTTATGAAACTTGTTCCAAAATTGATGTCATCAATAAAGTTTCTGACTTCCCATTGGAACACAACATATAAAGCGAGTAACAGACCAGCTAAAGTTAATAGAATATTTCCCGAAAAGAAATCAACAAATCCAAAAATGTCCATCCCTAAGATTTGAACGTGAGACCATGGACCCTGTGACAATATTGAAGGAATGGCCAATATAAATGTTACACTAATGACGATCCAAACACTCGTTTTTCTTTTTATATCTAATAATTCAGCAGTATTGGCCGCCAGGGTTTCGATCAAACCAACACCTGTTGTAAGCGCGCCGATTATAATTAGAAAGAAAAAGAATAAACCAAACAGATACCCCAGAGGCATTTGCTCAATCAAAGCCGGCAGTGTCATGAATATTAACCCGGGACCTGAATTCGGCTCCATTTGGAAAGCGAATAGAGCAGGAAAGATAACTAATCCTGATAAAAAAGCTATGAACGTGTCCAATGAAATGACCCAAACACCATCTTCGGCCAAATTTGATTTTTTTGGCTTCAAGTAACTTCCATATGTGAATGCAGCTGCCATACCAATACCAATCGAAAAGAATGCTTGCCCAAGCGCAGCCAGTACCGTACTAGCAGTGATTTGTGAAAAATCTGGTTTTAAATACCAAACGACGCCTTCAAATGATCCCGGCAATGAAAGCGAAAATACGGCCAAAATAATCAACATGACAATAAACAGTGGCATGACCGTCTTTACAAATTTTTCTATGCCGCTTTTAACCCCCTTAGCTACAATAAATCCGAGTATCAATGTCGGGATGATCGTATAGCCGATGACGGCGACTGGATTTGAAATGAAATCTTCATAAATGACGGCAGCTTGGTCGGATGTGACACCTTGAAATGAACCGATACCCACTTTAAAAAAATAAGCAAACAGCCAGCCCATAATCATGAGATAATAGGACGTCACTAAAAGGGCGGTAATGGTCCCAAGCCAGCCGATAGAGACCCACGGATTTCCTTTTCCGTTCAATTTCCTTAACCCTATAATTGCTGCTGATTGGGCTTTTCTGCCTAATCCAGCCTCAGCTAAAAACAAAGGGATCCCTATCACGATGACAATCATGATATAGATCAGAAGGAATGCTCCCCCGCCATTTTCTCCGGCAACGTAGGGAAATCGCCAAATATTTCCCAATCCAATAGCAAAGCCGGAAGCAGCCATAATAAATCCTAACCTACTGCCCCAATTCTCTCTCCCTTGTTTGTTGTCAGGACTTCTCATACAGCTCCCCTTTCTGTCAGCCTTATAATAAGTTAAATAAGGCGATTGGATACATCACCTTTATTGATATCACCTCCATTAAACGCTTACACAACGGCTCCCTCCACAATCAATTCATTATTAGCAAAACGTTCAAAGTGCAACGGGCTTAAATCCAACGTCTCGTAGCGGCCATTCCGGATCATTTCAGACATCCCTTTTCCAACTGCAGGTGCCTGCTGCATACCATGCCCGCTGAAACCGCACGCCATGTAGTATCCTTCTAGTTGCGGATGCTCGCCGATGATGGCATTTTGATCTTTTGTATTATGGCTGTAAATACCCGCCCAGCCATTACTGATTTTAGCCCGTTCAAAGTTTGGAATACGCTCAGCTAAAACCGGCCATAGCTGTTCTTCAAATAGCGAACGTTTCCATCTAAAATCAATGCCGGGTTTTACTTTCTCAGCAAACCCTGTTATTAGCGAATTGCCCTCATGCCTGAAGTATACACCTGTCGGATCAATGGTGAGCGGCAGGTATTTTTCCAGCGGCTCAGCAATATCAAACTGTATTATTTGACGTTTTAAAGGGATGATTGGGAGTGGGAGACCAATTTTCTCACTTAAATCGGGTGCCCACGGACCCGCACAATTGATAACAATCGGAGCTCTGTAAATATTCCCATTCTCAAGCTTAACACCTGTTGCTTTTCTGCCTTCTGTCAGGATCGTTTCAACTTCTTCATAAATGTATTGACCACCAAGCTGCTTTACTTTCCTGGCATAGCCCTGCATAACCGAGTACGGATCTAAATAACCATCCTCACCACAGTAAAGCCCACCCTGTAAATCATCAATATTTAATTCAGGAATAATTGAGAGCAATTCTTCTTTTGCCAACATTTCAGATGGTACACCATGTTTTTGTTGCAATTGGAGCTGTTTTTGCAGCTGTTCGATATTCTCGTCTTTAGCGAGAAAGAGATAACCACGCTGTTTAAAGTCAATTTCGGCTTTTTCCGTTCCAATTGCCATATCTTCCGCAAAAGTTTTATATTTTTGCAATCCATACCGGCTTATTTGAATATTGATCTCCGTTGTGAACAACTGCCTTAATCCCCCGGCACTTCTTGGGGTTGAAGCATATTCATATATTTTATCTTTTTCAAATATCGTAATATCACCATCATACCCGTCATTCAGTAAATTAAAGGCAATACTGGATCCAATCACACCGCCGCCGACAATGATAATATCAGTCTGTTGTTGCATTCGATCATCACTCCAGATATCATAAAATTATTCATAATATTATATTTATTTATAACGTATAAAGCATCCGTATTACTATAGTTAAAATGCATAAGATCATAGAAGGTTATCATAATTATTGAAATTGTGATATAATTCATGAGATCATTAAACAAGGGTGTGATAATGATTGAGGGATTCGTGCAAATTGCACAAAAAGTAGTGAAAGCGGTTTCGGAAGTATTGCCGTTTGATATCAGTTTAAGTGATGAACAAGGCTATATCATTGGTTCATCCATCCCTGAACGGATGGGGACACTTCATGAACCATCGAAAGAGGTCATCCAGAAAAATACGTTTTTGTTGTTCGACGATGAAAAAATAGAAGACATGACAAATGTTCTCCCTGGTGTTGCCGCGCCTTTGAAATTTGACACTTCGACTATTGGTGTACTCGGGATTATTGGCCCTCCGGAAGAGGTCGAACCATATGCACAACTCGTTGTAAAATACGTTGAAATGATGTGGCACGAAATATTTGATCAACAAATAGAAGAAATGGAAACTAAAACACTTGAAACATTTGCCCAGTATATTCTGTTAAACGAAACAACTAATCAGGTAAGAGTTGAACAATATTGTAAAATGCTTGAAATCACACCTCATACAAAACGTTTTTGCATTGTTGTTGATATCGGTGATTCGTTATTGAGCAGCATTCAAAATAAAACTCCTGTTAACCAGTTGAAAAATCGCTTATTGGCTTGTACACAAAAAGCTTATGAGAGTTCCCGGGATGTCATTTGCACGTTTTTGAATATGGAAAAAATTATTTTACTAAAACCAGTCGAATCGGAAAATCATTATATGACAGCATTAGATCAATTTACCAATCAAAGTCACGCTTTAACCGAAATGTTTGAAACCTATCAGATTACGAATGTATCTGCTGCTGCGGGTCATTTATGCTACAGCATTGAAGATATGAGCGAATCGTATCACGAAGCCGAAAGTCTGATCAAATTTGGAAAACAGCTTGGAATATCACCGCCCATCTATACATTCCACAACTGGAATATATTGAAGGAATTGCTCCCCCTTCAAGTTGACGAAAATTTCCGGGATAAAATCTTGTTTCGATTACGATCGCTTATTGAAGATGAAGATTTCCCCGAGCTTATGCAAAACTTTATGGTTTATTGCAAAAATATGATGAATATCAGTCAAGCAGCTAAAGAGCTGTTTATTCATCGAAACACCTTGATTTACCGGCTGAAAAAGATAGAGTCGATCATATTAATTGATACAAAAAATTTCGAACATTGTATGATGCTTTATTTGGTATTAAAAAGATATGACAATGGCAAAAGCTCCTCTCTTAATTGAAGAAAGGAGCTTTTTAAAATCATATTATTGACTGTGGACCGCTTCAGCAGCCAGGACATCTCTCAACAGTGGGACGGCCGTATCAATTTCTTTTTCACTCACAATCAACGGCGGTAACAGACGGATGATGTTCGGGCCTGCGCTTAAGACGAGCAACCCTTTTTCGATCAGTTTTCCAATCATGCTGGATACCTCCTGATTGCACTCAATACCAATCATCAATCCCTTGCCGCGGATTGACGTCACAACCGGCAGCTGACGAATGGAAGCGTTCAGTCGATTCAGTAAAAGTTCGCCTTTTGCCGTCACCGCCTGTAAAAAGTCATCCTGGAAAACGTGGTTTAAAACAGCTTCTGCAGCTGCCATGGCCAGTGGATTGCCGCCGAATGTTGCCCCGTGACTACCCGGCCCGAATACATCACGAAGCTCTTTTTTAGCTATCATGGCTCCAACAGGGATACCGTTGGCAAGTCCTTTGGCTGATGTGATAACATCCGGAGATATCCCGTAATGCTGATAGGCAAACGGCTTCCCTGTCCGCCCGATACCTGTCTGAATCTCATCAACGATTAACAAGACATCATGCTGCCGGCAAACTTGCTCCAATTCTTGAACAAAATCGAAGTCAGCCATATGAATGCCGCCTTCACCCTGAATCATTTCCATCATAACGGCAGCCGTTTCGCCATCCACAGCCCGTTTAATCGCATCGATATCATTAAATGGAACATAGCTGAACCTCTCAAGTACAGGGCCAAACCCGGTGTGAATTTTTTCCTGTCCGGTAGCCGCCATTGATCCAAATGTCCGCCCGTGAAATGACTGTTGGAAGGAAATGATTTTGTTTTTGCCTGTCGCTTTGCGGGCGAGTTTGATGGCCGCTTCATTTGCCTCAGTGCCGCTATTGCAGAAAAATACCTGATCGCCTGAACTATGCCGGGCAAGCCAGTCAGCCACTTTTTCTTGGATCGGATTATGGTATAGATTGGATACGTGCCAATACTGATTCAACTGGTTTTCCAGTGCTTTCTGTACATCCGAGTGCCGATGACCGAGATTGCATACGCCAATGCCTGCCCCGAAGTCAAGGTAGTTTTTTCCTTCTGTGTCTTCCACAGTGGTCCCTGATGCACGTTTAACTGATAAATTGAACCGCTTATATGTTGGAAAAAGTGCTGTCATACGAGCCGGCCTCCCTTGAGTGTCTTATAATTGTTCCGGTAAATCCGGAATCACTCATCACTTGATTCGCATCGGCAATCATGACGTTTTGTAAATTTTTATTTAAACAGGCAACTGCTGCTTTCACTTTCGGAATCATACCGCCATAAATGATCCCCTTGACAATCAGATCTTCTATTTCCGTGGATGTTGCTGATTGAAGCAGTTTCCCGCCTTTCATGACACCTTGCACGTCTGTCACAAAAATCAGCTTCTCTGCACCTGTTCCTTGTGCAATGGCTGCTGCAGCCGTATCGGCGTTCACATTATAACTGTCGCCCTTTTTGTCGACAGCAATCGGGGCAATTACCGGCACGATATGTTGTGCAAGCAGCCGTTCCAAAAACACCGCATTGACCTCCACAACATCACCGACATAGCCATACGTTTCGAAGTCTTTTGGTACACACGTCATCAGATTGGCATCTGATCCGGAAAAACCGGCTGACTGTATACCGGATGCATTCATTTTTCGTGTTATGGCATTATTGACATGGCCGGTGAGCACCATTTCCACCACATCCATAGCTTCTTTAGTGGTGGTCCTGAGACCATTAATAAATGTATAAGGCACATTTAATTGATCGAGCTGTTTTCGGATAGCAGGACCGCCACCGTGTACAATGATCGGTTTTATACCGTTTTTCATCAGTTTTGCTACATTATTGAAAAATTGATCTGATAATTCGTCAACAATACTGCCGCCGCACTTAATCACAGCGATTTCAGCCATGGTCAACCTCCTCAAGTCCGATAGCTGGCATTGATCCGCACATAATCATACGTTAAATCACAACCCCATGCTTTACCGGTTCCATTGCCAACGTTCAAATCAACCGAAATCTTAACGTCGTCATTTTGCATATAACGGGACACGTCAGTTTCGGAAAACGAAAGGGGCTGACTGTTTTGCAAAATTTGAAACGGTCCTATTGAGGTGTCAATTTTAGCGGCATTAACATCTGCACCGCTCCTGCCAATAGCGGCAATAATTCTCCCCCAATTAGGATCCGATCCATAGACAGCAGTCTTAACAAGTGAGGAACCGACAATCGTCTTAGCCACTTTGACCGCCTGACCGTCGTCATATGCGCCACTGACTTCCACTTCAATTAATTTTGTAGCACCTTCTCCATCACGGGCAATCATCTTCGCCAGATCCTCACACGTATGCCGCAGCAGACCAGTAAATTTCTCCCAGTCGCTGTGCTCCGGCGTCAAACTTTCATTACCTGCCTTGCCGCTTGCCATCGTGAGCACCATGTCATTTGTCGACGTATCACCGTCCACCGTAATGCAATTGAACGTCTTATCGGTTGCCTCTTTCAAAGCTAGTTGCAGGATTTCCGGTTCAATGTTGGCATCGGTTGTCAAAAACGCGAGCATGGTCCCCATATTCGGTTCAATCATACCGGAGCCTTTTGCCGAGCCGGCCATCGTCACCGTCTGGCCGTCAATTGTTATCTGATGGCATGTGGATTTTGTCGTGGTGTCGGTAGTCAAAATGGATTCGTTAAAGGCCGCTGCAGCTTTTTCATCCGTCGATAATTCAAGGTGTTTGATATTCGGAATAATTTTATTCATCGGCATATCAAGACCGATAACGCCGGTTGAGGAAACAGCAACCGTGTGCTCCGGAATTGACAATTGCTCTGCCGCAGCCCGGCGCATTGTGTATGCATCCTGTTCACCCTGTTTTCCCGTACAAGCGTTGGCATTGCCGCTATTGACGATTAAAGCCTGCAGTTTCCTTTCTTTGCTGATGCTTTCTTTTGTAACCTTTAATGGTGCTGCCTGAATGACATTCAGCGTATATAACGCAGCAGCACTCGCGGGCACGTCGCAATAAAGCATGCCTAGGTCATTGCGCTTCCGCTTGACGCCCGTATGCATGCCAGCCACTTGAAAGCCTGCCGGTGTTGCAATCGTCCCTCCTTCCATTTTTTTAATCATGCTGCTTGCTTTTATCAGCACCATTTTTTCTCCTCCTTTCATAGAATCTATCTTTTTCGAGCACGTTGCACACTAGGCTTTGTTTCCCTCTCAGTTGGGGGAAGCGCGCCACTGAATGACGTTTCACTACGGATAAACGGGTGCAAAAGAAAGACCTGTTTTCTCATCAAGCTCGAACATCCGGTTCATATTTTGCACGGCCTGACCTGCTGCCCCTTTGACAAGATTATCAATCACCGAAACAACCATGATCCGGTCCGTCCGTTCATCGTAAGCGAGTGACACATCACAAAAATTCGAACCATAAACTTCTTTGGTGCTTGGGTATGTACCCGGTTCTCTAACTCTGACAAAATAGCAATCTTTGTAGCTCGTGTTGAATAAATCATAGAGTTTCGCTGGTGATATACTCTCCGTTGCATTCACATAAATCGTGGTCATAATCCCCCGCGTCATCGGAACAAGATGTGTACTGAATGTTACAGCGCCTATATTGGGATCCCAGTCTGCCAGAACCTGCTCGATTTCCGGTGTGTGTTGGTGTTCAAGCACCTTATAGATTTTCAGATTGTCATTCATCTCGGCGAAATGCGTGACAGATGTGGCTTTTTTGCCCGCGCCGCTCACACCGGTTTTGGCATCAATGACAATTGAGCCCGGATCAATCATTTTATGTTTCACCAGTGGCGCCAGCCCAATTAATGCGGCGGTTGGATAACAGCCTGGGTTGGAAATCAATTGAGCTTCTGTCACGTCAGCATCTAACCATTCCGTCAGCCCATATACAGCATCTTCAAGAACTGCCTCATCAGGTGCTTTTTTGTTATACCATGTCTCATACGCCGTTGTGTCTCTTAGGCGAAAATCACCGGATAAATCAATCACGCGAACGCCTTCGTTAATGAAGGCCGGAACCAGCTCTGATGACACACCGGACGGGGTCGCTGTGAACACCAGGTCAGCATTCCGGGCAATTTTTTCCGGATCAATGGACTCAAGCTTCATCCCGGAAACACCCTGCAAGTGCGGATAACTGTCCGCAATCTTTGATCCCTCGAGACTTGATGAATGAAGTGACTCAATGGTTACTTCCGGGTGCTGCTGTAAAATACGAATAAGTTCCGCTCCCCCATATCCGGTTGCGCCGACAATTGCTGCTTTCATATACGACGTTCACCCCTCGAATTATTTTATCCTGCCTTAATAAGCAGTAAAATCCAGCTGAAAAATTTATGAAACTAATAAAGATGTTGGAGCAAATGCCTGTAAAGGTCTGATTCTGTTCAACATGCAGTGAGAAAAGCACTCTACTGAATGAAGTTTCACTTTTCCCCGCATCTAATGGTCACTAACCCGCCTGAAAACGGCGGCTAATTTCCCATAAATGCCCGATTCTGTTCGGGCCTGCACGATGCAGGTCACAAAGGCGTTGCAACACGATGTTGCGAACTTAGCCTTTGTCCCCCTTCTTCAGTGGAGAAAGAGCACTCTACTTAGTGAAGTTTCACTTTATTTCACCCTATTATAAAATGTATAAATATAATGTCAAGTGTATAATTATAAAATTTTAGTTTTTTGTGGAGAAATTTTGTACATAGATAAATCGAGGTACCTCGTAGGCACCTCGATTGGAATTCCCAGATAATATGAAAAAATGCTGGGCTTATGATCAACTGTTATATCAGGCACTTTCCTGATGCGCAACGGCTGTCTGACTTTTTGTTTTTACCGGTGACATATTGAACACAATATTCAGGACAATTGCCGTCACACTGCCAGCCACGATACCGTTACTGGTTAAAATTTGAATGCTTGATGGAAATTGTGTAAATAATTCAGGTACAACTGTAACACCCATCCCCATTCCGACCGAACAAGCGACAATCATTGCGTTTCCGGCTGATTCCGAGATAACACCGCTCAGCATCTTAATTCCCTGTGAAATAACCATGCCGAACATCGCAATCATGGCCCCGCCCAGGACGGCACTTGGAATAATCGTTGTCACGGCTGCAATCTTTGGAATAAATCCGAGTGTAACGAGCATAAGCCCGGTAACAAGGATAACCCTGACTGATTTGACACCGGTCATTTGCATCATGCCGACATTTTGTGAAAATGCTGTGTATGGAAAGGCATTGAAAAACGCTCCAAGTAATATCGCCAGTCCTTCAGCACGGTAACCCTTGGAAAGATCCTTCTCCTGTAATTTCCGATCTGTCAAATCTCCAAGAGCGAAATAAACGCCTGTTGATTCGATCAACGAAACCATCGCCACTAGAATCATCGTTATGATAGCGGACCATTCAAACGTCGGCATTCCGAAATAAAAAGGATGAACCATATGAAACAACGATGCTTCCTCCACAGCGGAAAAATCAACTTTGCCCATGAAGGTTGCTGCAATCGTGCCAACTGTCAACCCAATCAAAATCGAAATCGACTGCGTGAATCCTTTCGTGAACCGGTAGATCATAATAATAAATAATAAGGTTCCAAACGCCAGGGAAAGATTCGCAGCCGAACCGAAATCAGCGGCACCTTCTCCCCCGCCCATATTATTGATGGCAGTGGGAATCAGTGTTATACCAATGATGGTTACCACGGTCCCTGTTACAATCGGCGGGAAAAAGCGAACTAATTTGCCGAAAAAGCGGCTGATAAGGAGAACAACCAAACCCGAAACGATAATCGCCCCATAAATGGCCGTTATCCCAAACTCACCGCCAATCGCTATCATCGGGCCGACTGCTGTGAACGTGCAGCCAAGCACAACCGGAAGACCAATCCCGAAAAACCGGTTGCGGATAACCTGCAAAATCGTTGCCACCCCGCACATTAAGATATCAATCGCAACAAGATACGTTAACTGTTCAGATGTCAGTCCCAGTGCTTCCCCAACAATCAGCGGTACTAAAATCGCTCCGGCGTACATCGCCAGCAAATGCTGAAAACTTAACGCAGCAGTTTTCATCATACGATTGCCTCCTTGTTTTGTAATGTGACATGACCATCAGACAGTGACGCGATTGTTGCCAATGATTCAACATGAATTCCACGTTCACGTAATGTTTTTCCGCCTTCCTGGAATCCTTTTTCAATCACAACCCCTATTCCTTCGAGGGTTGCACCGGCCTGTTCAACAATTTCAACCATCCCCAATGCCGCCTGACCGTTTGCCAAAATATCATCAATAATCAGCACAAGATCATTATGATTGATATAATCCTTGGAAACCGATATGTCATTCGATTCTTTTTTGGTGTACGAATAAACCTCTGCAGTATATAGATGCTCATTTAACGTGAGCGATTTGCGTTTCCGGGCAAAAATCACCGGAACTTGCAAACTCAGTCCCGCCATGACAGCCGGCGCAATACCGGATGATTCAAGTGTCAGGATTTTCGTAATACCGGATTCTGCATACCTTGAAGCAAATGCCTCGCCAACGGATTGCATGAAAACAGGGTCAACCTGATGATTTAGAAAGGTATCCACTTTTATGACCGACTCGGATAAAACCTTTCCTTCTGTTAAAATTTTTTGTTTAAGTGATTCCATCCTGCTCTCCTTTCCAGGAATTAAAAAACCCGAAAAACAAGCTTCCACTCAGACTATGAGGAAAGCAATGTTTTTCGGGTTATCGTCAATACGATGAGCCTCATCCGACATCACCATGTCTTTTACGTCGAAAATCCGAACAATAAACAAAAGGAACTCACAAATGTCAAATATGTCATCCTTCTGTTCTGCTTCCTTTCATAGTCGGTTCATTTACGGTGAACCGGTAGAAACTTGCAGGCCGTATTCCTGCGATTATATGAAATAAGCTATTTGATTGCTGTCTATTATAGCATCTCACAATGAAAATACAACCCCTTATTAAAGATTAGTTTATGAAAACTTTTCGCTGCTTGATTTGCCAATTGACATATACTCTAAACTCATGTACATTATAAATATACGAACATTTATATGTATTTATTGATTAACATTCGTTTTTAGGGGTGTAATGATGGAAAATGTATTTGATTACGAAGATATTCAGCTGATACCGGCAAAATGTATTGTCAACAGCCGTTCTGAGTGCGACACAACAGTGACCCTTGGCGGGCATACATTCAACCTGCCTGTCGTGCCTGCCAATATGCAGACGATTATTGACGAAAGAATCGCACGCTACCTGGCTGAAAACAATTACTTTTATATTATGCACCGTTTTGAACCGGAAACAAGAATTGATTTTATCCGCGACATGCAGGAAAATGGACTGATCGCCTCTATCAGTGTTGGGGTAAAAGAGGAAGAGTACAACTTTATCCGGCAATTAGTAAATCATAAACTTACACCGGAATATATCACAATTGACATTGCACACGGTCATTCCGACACCGTCATTCATATGATTCAACATATTAAAAAATATCTGCCGGACAGCTTTGTCATTGCCGGAAATGTCAGTACACCAGAAGCAGTCAGGGAACTGGAACACGCCGGCGCAGACGCGACAAAAGTGGGCATTGGCCCGGGAAAAGTGTGCACTACCAAATTGAAAACTGGATTTGGAACCGGTGGCTGGCAGCTGGCGGCTTTGAAATGGTGCGCCAAAGCGGCAAGCAAGCCAATCATCGCTGACGGAGGTATCCGTACCCATGGGGATATCGCCAAATCCGTCCGTTTTGGCGCATCAATGGTCATGGTTGGTTCCTTATTTGCCGGACACGAGGAATCACCAGGCAAAACGATTGAGAAAGACGGCAAACGCTATAAAGAATATTTTGGCTCAGCTTCCGAATATCAAAAAGGTAAAAAGAAAAACGTGGAAGGTAAAAAAATGTTTGTCGAGCATAAAGGGTCGCTGAAGGATACCTTGGCCGAAATGAAACAGGATCTGCAATCCGCTATCTCCTATGCAGGCGGCAAAGAATTACAGGCAATCCGTTATGTTGACTATGTCGTTGTCAAAAATTCAATTTTTAATGGTGACCAGGTTTACTGAAATAGGATTTGCACACGTTTGGCCCAAGTTGTCACAGAATCGGCTTAAGTTGTCACAAATTAACCATAAATTGTTAATGCATGAACCTTATTTGATATAAAAAAACGATCAAGGGCATTCCTGATCGTTTCTTTATGTGCGTTTTCAGAAAAGAAAAAAGCCCGAAAAGCTTCTGCTCCCACACCCTGTCATAAGAGCAGTTTTTTCGCGCCTTATATACTCAAGGAAATTGAATTTCCCTTATCTCCAGCCTTTCAAATCCTAATTTCTTTGAAGGGAAAACAGACATTTGGACAGCGGAAATTCACTTAAAAAGGGATTTTAACGTTTTTGCAATTTATTTAAAGACCAAACGCTTCCGCAAGTAATCGATATGAATGCACCTTTGCATCAAAATCATAAATATTTGTGATAATCATGAATTCATCTGTCTGATAATGGTCGCCCAGCCGATTCAATTCCTGTTTCACCTGTTCGGGTGTGCCAATTACGGTCCGATTACGGTTTTTCCTGATGACGTCAAGTTCGTCCTGCCGAAACGTTCTTTTTTTGACTTCTTCAATTGATGGAACCTTAATATCGGAACCTTTCCCGACATTCAGCAGCCATTTATCCTGACTCAAGGCCAGTTCTTCCGCCTCCTCCTTGGTATCCGCACACACGACAAAAATACAGACGGCACTAATTGGCTGCCAAAAATCTGGTGAGGGCTGAAATTTTTCCCGGTAGGTTTCCATAGCAGCTTGTCCCTTATCCGGGCTGATGAAATGCCCAAACACAAACCCTGCCCCAATTTCAGCGGCATTGGCAGCACCTCTTTCTGATAGTCCAAGCACCCACATCGGTGGAACCGTTTTTGTTCGTGGCGCTGCTTTTACGAGGCGGTAACGATGATCTGCTGGCAGCGTGTTATGTAAAAACCCCTGCAAATCCCGCAATTGACGTGGAAACTCGCTCATACTTTTATTAATGCTATCCAGCAAAGCCATTCTTGTGTCCTGTGACCCGCCGGGAGAACGCCCGATTCCCAAGTCAATCCTGCCTGGAAACATCGCCTCGAGCATCTTGAAATTTTCCGCTACCTTAAACGGGCTGTATTGCGGCAGCAGCACTCCGCCGGATCCGACGCGAATCGTATTTGTATGTGAAGCGATCCGGGCGATAAGTATTTCTGGTGAGACACTGGCCAGACCATTGGTGTTATGATGCTCGGCAACCCAATAGCGCTTATATCCCAATTCTTCGGTTATGTCAGCCAGTTTCAATGTATTTTTTATGGCTTGTTCAGGACTGGAACCCCGAGATATCGGCGACTGATCCAATACACTAAGCTTCATTCCTTAAAAATCTCCTTTCAATAGCAACTTGTCTAAATCATGACATATTTCAATAGGTGAACCAAAAATTTTAACTTCATTTTATCCCGCATGTAATGG
>Ga0079226_10000443_pt1 | contig 28793 bp, 24 predicted proteins | sample Poulit2014_FD_76345 | JGI IMG/M metagenome (GOLD analysis project Ga0079226, IMG submission 76345) | Agricultural soil microbial communities from Georgia to study Nitrogen management - Poultry litter 2014 | ecosystem: Environmental > Terrestrial > Soil > Agricultural land | place: USA: Georgia...
GTCTTTGATAGCTCTGTGGATCGTGGTGAGCCAGTGACGTTCCCGCTTGGTGATGTTATCGAAGGTTGGCAGGAAGCACTGCAGCTCATGACAGTGGGCGATAAGTGGCGCATAGTGTTACCACCAGAGCTAGCTTATGGCGAGCATGGTACCGGTGCTATTGGGCCAAACAGTGTGCTGGTATTCGAAGTAGAGTTGCTGGAAATTGATGCAGAGTAATTAATCACTCACACATCAGTTTTGCACGCCTCGGGCTAGCCATAGCTCGGGGCGTTTTGCTTAATGGCCTAGCATTAGGGTTAATGTGGGCCAAAGCCAGGGCAGCAATATTGCAGTAGCAAAGCCAGTTAAACTCAATGCTAAGCCAGCGAAGGCACCGGCTTTGGGGCTTTCTTCAAAGGCTTTTGCAGTGCCAATCGCATGCGCTACTAAACCAAGCGTAAAACCACGTACGCGCTCATCTTTAATGCCTATGGCATCCATAATAGGAGGTGCCACCACGGCTCCAAAAACGCCTGTAAAAGCTACCGCAGCAGTCACCAAAGCGATGTAGCCGCCTGTATGTTGCACCAGTTCAAGGGCAATGGGTGTGGTGATGGATTTAGGTGCAATGGAACTTAGCACTTCGATGGGGGCGCCTAGCCACGCGGCTAGTAAGACGGTGATAAGCAGAGCAAAGAGGGCTCCTAATACGGTGGTAATGAGGATGGCACGCCAGTTTTCGCCAATGTTGTTGAGCTGCTTATACAGTGGCCAAGCCAACGCCACGGTGGCAGGACCTAGCATGAAGAGTAAGAGCTGGGTGTAATCAAGATAGGTTTTAAAATCAATAGCTAGTTGGTGTAGCACCCAAGTTAACGGGCCGAGGGCCACGATTAAGGGGTGGCACAATGGAAAGCGATGACTCTTTTTATACACCCACTCGCCTAAGCGATAGCACACAAAAGTGAGCAGCAAGCTAAACAGCGGGCCCTGTAATAGTTCTACCATAGTTATTTTTTCAGTAGCCTTTGTAGTGATAACGCCACTACAGGAATAGTAATGATAGTGCCAAATACAAGCGCCACGAGCAGCGCTAAACCATATTGAGAAAAGCGATGCCACTCAAGTACAAGGCCGGCAGCAATAGGGAAGAAGAGGAGCGTTAAGTTGTTAATAAGGGCGTTAGCTGCGGGTGCTGTGAGCGTTTGCAAGGGGCGCCAGACAATGAGGCCGCTTAAGAGAATGAGCATGCCCATGATGGGGCCTGGTAAGGGCAGACCCAACCCATAAACGATTAACTCACCAAGAAGTTGGCAGAGGAGTAAAACGATAAAACCATTGATAATCACGTTGCGTGTGTAAAACCCTAATTAGGTGTAGAGCGAGGCCAAACAACCCAAGCTATGGCGGTGGCAAAAAGAGCAATAAAACCTGCTAGCGCAAGTTCGGGCAAGGTTAAACCAATAAAGGTCCAATCCACTTCTGCACATTCACCAGAGCCGCTGAAGACCATGGATAGAACATCCTGTAGCGGAAAAATAGAAAGCATGTAATCAAGGCCGGGCCCGCATTCGGGTACTTGGTCTGCTGGTAAGTTTTGCAACCAAATATGCCTTCCGGCAACCACAGTTCCCCATACCACAGGAATGGCGATGAGAATGCCATAAATAACGCGGCCTATCCGTGCAGGGTTATGCAGTGCCGCTAAGAAAAATAAAACGCCAGCCGCCACGTAGCCCACTCGTTGAAAGGTGCATAGGGGGCAGGGCTCTAAACCGCCAAAGTGTTGCAAATATAAGGCCGATGCCATGGCGAATATGCTCATTAATACACCGGCAAAAGCAATATAGCGGGGAGATAGTTTAGTCATGGCAAAGCGCTCTTTGATTAAATTAATATTTAGCTTTTCTTTTTAGCACGATTATTGTCAAACGTTAACTATTAATAGGCAGATATTAATCGCGATAATAGTTCGCTAAAAACTCTTCAAAGCTAATGCTGTCAGTGTTTTCTATCTCTATTTGCTCTTGTAAGCTTTCGGTGGCTAATGTTGCCAGTTGTTGCGCAGTTTTTTTCTCTGTTGGTTCAGCAAGGAAGAAATCTTGGTGTTCTTTAGCCTTTTCCATAGCAAACTCAAAGAAGCTTTGCTGCTTGTCATCCAGTTGCTGCAGAATGCGAGCAGAGGGAGTGAGCTCAGGGTTATTAACTTTGTTGCGTTGGGCTTGCACGGCTTTGCGGTAAGCAGTGCTGTTATGAGCTTGGTCGAATAGTTCTGCAATGGCGTCTAAATCATCTAGCAGCTCGGTGGCCCAATCTTTCAGCGTGGTGGGCGTGCCAAAATTACATAGTTCAATACTCGTGTTGCGGCCTTGGTATACCACTTTGCGGAAGTTGTCTTTCGCTGCCTTAAGTACGGATGCATCAAGTTGCGGTGAATCTGATAAGAGGCAATAAGTGGCGAACATATCTAGGAAGCGCATTTGCTCTTCGTTTAAACCTAGGGGTTCAAACGGGTTGAGATCGATCGTGCGAATTTCAACATATTCCACGCCGCGTTTTGCGAGTGCTTGGGTGGGGCGTTCGCCAGAACGTGCTGTTTGTTTAGGGCGCACTGAAGAGTAGTACTCATTTTCTATTTGCAAAATATTAGCATTGAGCTGCTGATATTCGCCGTCCACCAACACGCCAATTTCCTCGTATAGAGGCTCAGGGGTGTTAATCGCTTTGGTGAGATCGCGCACGTATTCATCGAGGTTGTTGTAGCTAATTGATAATGCAGATTGCGCGTTATTTTGGTAGCCAAGATCACTCATGCGTAGCGAGGTAGCATAAGGCTGATATAAAGTGCCGCGGGATAAGTTAATTAGCTGATGGTCGCGGCCATCTAAGAAAGTAGCGCATACCGCAGGTGATGCGCCAAACAGGTAATTGATGAGCCAAGAGTAACGTTGAAAGTTTCGTGTTAAATCAAAATAACGGCAGGAAATAAAAGTTTGTAGTTCACTATTATCTTGCTCCGCCGCTTGGTGGCGCCGCCAAAACTCTTTTGAGTAAGAGACGTTGTAGTGCACGCCCGCGATGGTTTGCATGCGCCTGCCATAACGGTTGCCAAGCCCCATGCGGTATACGTTTTTCATGCGTCCAGAGTTGGAAGTGCCGTATTCACCTAAGGGAATGCCATCATCATCTGTCATGATGCAGGGCATAGAGTTCACCCACAGCAGCTCCTCGCCAATGTGCTGATAGGTGTAGCGGTGTAATTGCTCTAGCAAATCTAGAGGTTCGCTGAGCGATTCGGTGGGCGGCGTAATGAATTCAAGCAGCGCCTCAGAGTAATCGGTGGTGATATAAGGGTGCGTGAGTGCCGAACCAAGCGCTTTGGGGTGCGGGGTTTGCGCCAAATAGCCACGCTCCGTGATACGTAGGCTCTCTTTTTCTAAGCCACGACGCATATTGGCTAGCGTGGGGACCGCCTGGTTTTCTACTAAGGCGTTAAGACGTTTCCTAAGCACACCGCTCATGAAATAAACCTCATCAACTCATTAATGACTACGGGGCTTGCGCCCTTAAAAATTACGTTACAGGCGTTTTTTGCCATCTTTTTCTTGCTGTGCTTTTTCAAACAAGGCAGCAAAAGTACCTTTGCGCTCTTGCGCAGGCGCAGCCCCTTTGCGGGCGCGTTGCTTCCCACCACGTTCGTTACGGCGTGTGGGTTTGCCATCTTTGGCCGGTTGGCTACCGTCGTTGGCAGCGGGTGTATCAGAGCGCATGGTGAGGCTGATGCGTTGGCGTTCAATATCCACTTCTAATACACGCACCTTGACGATGTCGCCAGGGTTAACAATATCGTGTGGGTTTTTAACGAATTTATCTGCCAATGCCGACACGTGCACAAGGCCATCTTGGCCCACTCCCACATCAACAAAAGCCCCGAAGTTGGTGACGTTAGTTACCGTGCCTTCGAGCTGCATGTTGGGTTTTAAGTCGCTGATTTTTTCGACACCCTCGCGGAATTTAGCCACTTCAAACTCGGGGCGTGGGTCGCGGCCTGGTTTTTCTAATTCATTAAGAATGTCGGTGACAGTGGGTAAACCAAACTTGTCATCAATAAAATCTTCCGCTTTCACACTTTTTAAGAAAGCACTATCGCCGATTAAGCTCGCTAAAGGCTTTTCGTGGGTTGCGGCTATTTTTTCCACCACTGAGTACGCCTCAGGGTGCACGCTAGAAGCATCTAAAGGATGATCGCCTGCTGCAATGCGCAAAAAGCCCGCAGCTTGCTCGAAGGTTTTAGCACCGAGGCGTGGTACATCTTTCAAGGCTTCACGGTTTGGGAAAGCACCGTTTATCTCGCGGTAAGCCACAATGTTGTTCGCAGTGGTTTGGTTAAGGCCTGAAATGCGCGCTAAAAGGGTGGCGGATGCCATGTTTACATCCACACCCACGGCGTTTACGCAGTCTTCCACCACCGCATCTAGGCTGCGAGCCAGTTTTGTTTGGCTCACATCATGCTGGTATTGGCCCACACCAATGGATTTAGGGTCGATTTTTACCAGTTCTGCGAGAGGGTCTTGTAAGCGGCGCGCAATAGACACCGCACCACGGTACGAAACATCTAAGTCAGGGAATTCTTTCGCTGCTAGCTCTGAAGCGGAGTACACCGATGCCCCCGCTTCGTTAACAATCACCTTGGTAAGGTTAAGTTTTGGGAGCTGCTTAATTAGCTCGCTTGCAAGCCTATCTGTTTCGCGGCTAGCTGTGCCGTTACCGATGGCAATAAGATTAACACCGTGCTTTGTGCATAGGCTGCCAAGTGTAGCGATGGTTTGGTCCCATTGTTTTTTAGGTGCATGGGGGAACACAGTGGCTACTTCGAGCAGCTTACCGGTTTCATCTACTACCGCTGCTTTTACGCCGGTGCGCAGGCCTGGGTCTAAACCAATAGTAATGCGTGGGCCGGCAGGCGAAGCGAGCAATAAGCTACTTAAATTACGGGCAAATACCTCAATGGCTTCTTGCTCTGCTGCATCACGAACACGGTTGAGCAGTTCGGTTTCTAAGTGCAGGTTAAGCTTAATTTTCCATGCCCATTCCATGACTTCTTGCAGCCAATCGTCCGCGGCACGCTGTTGGTGTTTCCAACCCGCATGTTGGGCCACCATGGCCACGCAAGGGTGGGGTATTTGTTGCTCGAGGGTTTCAGGAAGCTTCATGGCTACTTGCAACACGGCTTCTTTGCGCCCACGGAATAAAGCAAGGGCGCGATGGCTAGGAATATTGGCAATTTTTTCGTGGTAATCGAAATAATCTTGGAATTTTTTGCCTTTGTCTTCCTGGCCTTCCACCACGGTGGAAACCACTTCGGCGTGTTCCCACAAGTAGGTTCTAAGGCGAGTGAGCAAATCAGCTTCTTCGCTGAAGCGCTCCATTAAAATTTGTTTGGCTCCATCCAAGGCTTCTTGCGCAGTGGTTACCTTGTGTTCTTCGTTTAGAAACTCTGCAGCAAGGGTTAATGGCACTTGTGTTGGATCTTCTAACAAGGCATTAGCCAATGGTTCAAGACCTGCTTCCTTAGCGATTTGTGCACGGGTACGGCGTTTGGGGCGATAGGGAAGGTAAAGGTCTTCCAAACGGGTTTTCGTATCTGCCGCTAAAATGGCCGCTTTTAACTCATCGGTTAGCTTGTCTTGCTCAGCAATGCTTTTGAGCACCGTTTCGCGTCGATCTTCAAGCTCGCGCACATATTGTAAGCGCTCTTCAAGCTGGCGCAGCTGGGTGTCGTCGAGGCCATTGGTGGCTTCTTTACGGTAACGCGCAATAAAAGGAACGGTGGCGCCTTCATCAAGGAGTTGAATGGCGGCGGTGGCTTGCTGTGGGGTAATAGATAGCTCGGTGGCGATCAGCTGTTCGATACTCTGCATGGAATTTCGCTAGGATGGTTAAAGAAGTGCATTGCTAAATGCAGTGGAACCATAGCGGCATGTGCGGCTATGAACGAATCATTAAGCACCCACTACAGGTGCTTTCAACAAGCATGTAGCCCGTTAAAAGAGTGATATTACAGTAAAACAAAACGTCTTGCCTATGGAAAAGCCGAGCAGTGTTAGTTTAATGATGTTCTACTGCTAGTGTTCGCCGCATTTGCTATAAGCAGGTTATAGGTGTTGTGCAGAGAAGAAATAGAATGACATATTGTGTTGCTATTTACGGTTGCAAAACTGATGAGTCATAATCAGGCTAGCGTTGGCTAGCTATCAGCAATACAACAGAATAAGCACTAAAGGAAAAAATATGGCTGCGGAACAAAAAGATAAAGTACTAGTGGTGGATGACGACGCACGCTTGCGCGGCTTGCTGCAGCGGTTCTTAGAGGAACAAGGCTATTTAGTGAAGGCCGTGGCTGATGCAGAGCAAATGGATCGCGCCCTGTCTCGTGAGCTTTACTCCATCATGGTGCTCGATTTAATGCTACCGGGCGAAGATGGTTTGTCTATTTGTCGACGCCTGCGTGAAAGTGGGTCAGAATTGCCTATTTTAATGCTTACCGCGAAAGGCGATGATACGGAGCGCATAGAAGGGCTAGAAGCCGGCGCGGACGATTATCTGCCCAAGCCGTTTAACCCGCGGGAGCTAGATGCCAGAATTCGTGCTATTTTGCGTCGTCAGGTGCGCGAGGTGCCGGGTGCGCCTAGCCAAGATGCTGAAAAAGTGGAATTCGGGCCTTGGTTGCTCGATTTATCCAATCGCCTTCTTTATAACGGCGAAGAAGAAATTAACTTAACAACAGGCGAGTTTGCCGTGTTAAAAGCCTTGGTGCAGCACCCGCGCGAGCCTTTAACACGAGATAAACTGATGAACCTAGCACGTGGGCGCGAATGGAGTGCCATGGAGCGCTCTATTGATGTGCAGGTGTCACGTTTACGTCGCTTGTTGGAAGAAGACCCCGCCAAACCCCGTTACGTGCAAACGGTATGGGGGGTAGGGTATGTGTTTGTACCAGACTAATGTTTAAATTTATGTAAGGGGGCAAAGTGGTAAAGCGCCTGATTCCTAAAACCTCGTTTTCTCGTTCTGCACTACTGGTAGCTATGGTGGTGTTTTTAACTCAGGTGCTAACACTTTGGTTTGTAGCTCGTAACGCTTATTTGCCAGGTATTCGCGAATATTCCCAACTTACTCAGTTGCAAGCCGAGCTGACACTTTACGAAGAAACCCGTGATCTTGAAGCTTCTAAGCGCTTTTCAGATGTTACAGGTATTCGTTTTGATACCCCGCCTTCTGCTGAAGAGGGCGATGTTCCTTGGGTAATAGCCCCTATAGTGAATAATTTTCGCGAAGAAGTAGAGGGGCATTTGGGCGAGCCCATCCAAGTACGTTTTGAAGACAGTCGGCGCCCTGTTCTGTGGTTGAATGGGCCTTCGTTTGAAGGGCAATGGATGCGCGTGCCCATGACGTTTTTCCGTGATTATGACCGTTACCTCGTTGTGGGCTGGGGTGTCGCTATCCCCCTGTTTGCCATCTTGGCCGGTTTGTTTTTAGCTCGTGGGCTAAACCGTCCCCTCAAAAAACTAGAAAAAGTAGCCATGGTGGTAGGGCGTGGCGATATGGTGCCAAGGCTTGATGATGAAAGTGGTTCTGCAGAGATCAATGCCGTAAACCGAGCCTTTAACCGTATGACAGCGGAGTTAGCCCAAGCGCAACACGATAGAACATTGCTGTTGGCTGGTGTATCGCATGATTTGCGTACTCCCCTCACGCGCATGCGGCTTACAGCAGAGTTTATTGCAGATAAAGAACTCGCTGAAGGTATTGTGGCGGATATTGAAGATATGGACGCCATTTTGGGGCAGTTTATTGGCTTTATTCGCGACGGCACCGATGAGCCAGCTAGCGCTATTAACCTAAATGAACTGATTGACGAAGTGAGTGAGCGTTATAACGACGGCAAGATAGATCTCAATTTGGCGGATATACCGCAGTTGATGTTGAAGCCCCTAACGTTTAAACGTTTGCTGAATAATTTAATTGCTAATGCGATAAAGTATGGCGAGCCACCTGTGGTGGTAAGCACTGAAAAGCGTGGGCAGGATGTATTGTTAACAGTGCGAGATCACGGTGGTGGCATCCCTGAAGAAGATATACCTAACCTGCTACAACCTTTCTCTCGTGGTGAAAAAGCACGTACAGATTCTGGCTCTGGCTTAGGGCTAGCGATTGTGAAGCGTATAGTGGATATGCACCACGGGCGATTATCGGTAGTGAATGCACCTGATGGGCAAGGGTTGCAAGTGGAAATAAGGCTGCCCATAGCGGGGCATTTTATTTTGCCAGAGTCGTGGTCGGCGCGAGCACGTTAGTAGAGAAAAGAAAAAAGAGGGCCTTAGCCCTCTTTTTTTATCGGCTATAGTAATTCTTCAATTTTTGCGCGTAGGTCGGCGTCATAAGGAATGGATTGAGCCAACTTGTTATAAGTATCAATGTCTATACCGGTGTTTTCCACCGCTTCTATCATCTCTGCTTGCATGGTCATTTGTAGCTGAGACATTTCTTGTGGGTTGTCAATTTTTTGCGCTTTGTCAGCATAGTCCATTCGAATTTCCTCCACTTCTTTGTAAGCGTCGGTGAATTGTTGTAGAGCCTCTTCACTGATAGGGCGCTCGGCCACCGGAGCCTGTTGTTGCATGGCAGGCGCTTCAGAGCTTGTTGCCTCTGTTGTGCTATTTGGCATGGCAGTAGCTGTTGCGCTAAGGCCTAAGGCAGATAAAGCTATCAGTAATGTTTTCATCGAGGTGTTCATACTTTCTCTCCGTTTATTTCGGTATGGCTAGCAAGCCATGAAGGCCGCTAGTACTAAGTCCGACACGGTGAAGTGAGTTAGTTCATGCTGTTGTTGCAACAAACACCTTAAGAAAATGCGCAGGCCAAGCCTAGAGCGCCTTACAGAGCATTGTAAAAAAACGGTTAAGAATGCAAAAAGGGGAGAAAAGCCGGCTAAAAACATTGTTCACCGGCTGTGTAGAAAGGCTAGTGTAGTTTTAAACGTGGCCTAACTAAGCGGTTAAAACGCCCAGCAATAAGCAGCATAATAGTGCGAGGCCAACCATACAGAGTGGCTTGGTGCAAGCGGTATAGGCTGATGTACATCATGCGCGCTAGCCAGCCTTCAATAAAGAAGTTGCCTCCTTTTAAATTACCCATCAGGTTGCCCACTGAACTGTATTGGCTGAGTGATACCAAAGAGCCGTGGTCGCGGTATACAAAGGGCTCGAAAGGCTTGCCTTTAAGCAAATAGCCTTGCAGCTGCTTAGAGAGATAATTAGCCATTTGCTGAGCCGATTGAGCGCGTGGGGGAATGGGGCGCTCCATGTCGGGCAATTGGCAAGCCGCCGCATCACCGATCACAAAGATGCGCTCCTGCCCTTTGGCATGCAGAGTTGGTTCTACCACAATTTGGTTGTTGCGTGTGTGCTCCACGCCTGGCACTTCAAGCAACACTTCAGGGGCTTTAATGCCCGCTGCCCACACCAGTAAATCAGCTTTAATGGGTTCTGCGTCTTTAATAAAAAACTGGTTGGGTTCAGCTTTTTCAACTAAAGCATTGACGTGTACGCGCACCCCTAGTTTTTCAAGCCGTGAATGAGCAGCTTGAGAAACACGTTCGGTGAGGGCCGGCAAAACACGTGGAGCCGCCTCAATAAGGTGTACTTTCAAGCGTTTTCTGTCTAGGTGCTCATGGCCATATAGCTTTAAGACAGAAATAGCATGGTGGATTTCTGCTGCTAGCTCTACCCCCGTAGCACCGGCCCCCACGATTGCTACGCTGAGTTCTTTATCATGATAGTCGGCCTGGAGGCACGAGTTGAGAAAGTTTTCACGAAAACGTTCTGCTTGGCGGCGGCTATCTAAGAAAAAGGCGTGTTCTTTCACCCCTGGCGTGTTGAAGTCATTCGATTGACTCCCAATGGCCAGTACCAAGTAATCGTAAGGCAGCGTACGCTCAGGCAACACGGTGTTGCCTTGATGGTCAGTGATGGGAGCTAGCGTAATGGTTTGTTGCTCAGCATCCATACCAATAAATTTACCGGGCTCAAAGCGGTAATGGTTTTGGCTAGCATGGGCGCGATAATCGAGTGCGTCGAGGTCCGCGTCGATGGCGCCGGTGGCCACTTCATGAAAACGCGGTTTCCACACGTGTGAATAGGCGCAATCCACCAAGGTGATATTTGCTTTTTTTTGTTTGCCTAAGCGGCGCCCTAGGCGAGTGACTAACGGTAAGCCACCTGCCCCACCACCTACAACAACAATGTTTACAGCCGTCATGGGCTATCCTTAATAAGCAGTCAATAAACAAAAGATGCACGTAGTTTAGAGGGTTTTAGCAAGCTGTCTAGCGATGAAGCTTGTTTTGACTTAGCAAAGTTAACGCGTTTTCCGCTACACTAGGGCCTTTATCTTTGCTAGTACATAACGATTTAGCATATCTATTGATGGAGTGATTCATGGCAGATTTGATTTTACGTATTGCTACGCGTTCGAGCCCCTTAGCGTTATGGCAAGCGAATGATGTGAAAGAACGTTTAGAGGCTATTCACAGTGATTTACGCGTGGAACTCGTTCAAATCAAAACAAAAGGCGATAAAATTCTAGATACACCACTAGCAAAAATAGGTGGTAAAGGCCTTTTTATTAAAGAATTAGAAGAAGCCATGTTAGATGGCCGTGCGGACATAGCAGTGCACTCCATGAAGGATGTGCCCATGGAATTGCCGCCTGGTTTTGAACTCCCCGTCATTTGCGAACGCGACGATCCACGAGATGCCTTTGTGTCGAACAATTTTGAAAGTATTGATGATTTACCACAGGGCGCTCGCCTAGGTACTTCTAGTTTGCGTCGCCAATCACAAATGCAGGCACTGCGCCCTGATTTAGTTATCACTAGCCTGCGTGGTAATGTGCAAACCCGTTTGCAACGGTTAGATGAAGGCCGTTTCGATGCTATCTTGCTAGCAGCAGCAGGGCTGCGCCGTTTAGGGCTAACAGAGCGCATTCGTAATAATATTGAGCCCGAGCAGTGCTTGCCAGCAGTAGGCCAAGGCGCGGTGGGTATCGAGTGCCGTGAAGGTGACGATAAGATTAAAGCTTTGATCGCCCCTTTAAACCACCAAGATACTTGGGATCGTGTAACGGCTGAGCGTGCAATGAATCGCCGCTTAGAAGGTGGTTGCCAAGTGCCCATCGCAGGCTATTCTGAGCTACAAGGCGATAATCTTTGGTTGCGCGGTTTAGTGGCCAGTGAAGACGGCACAGAGGTGCTGTATGCCGAAGCAACGGCGCCACGTAGCGTGGCGAGTGAGTTAGGTGTGCGCATTGCTGAAGAGCTATTAAGCCAAGGCGCAGACCGTATCTTAGGCGAGATTTACGCAAAAGCATGAAGAGAGTTTGGGTGACAAGGCCAGAGGGCCAGCAAAAAGCACTCGTGGAAAAGCTGCACGCTGCAGGGTTTGAACCCGTGGTGCAAAGCAGTTTGGTGATTGAGCCTTTGCCTTTAACCCCTGAAGATGAGCACAAACTCATTAATATTAACGAATACCAAGTAGTGTTTTTCGTTAGCACTAATGCCGTGCGTTTTGCGCTCACAGTATTAGACGCCTATTGGCCACAATGGCCAGTGGGCGTCAATTGGTTAGCGGTGGGTGATGCCACCGCCAAAGCACTTAAACAAGCCGGTTTTCAGCCACAATGGCCAGCTAGCGGCTTTAATTCTGAAGCGGCTTTGGCTATGCCAGATTTACAGCAGATGGAGCATCAAAAAGTGCTTATTCTGCGAGGTGAAACAGGGCGCGAGTTATTTACGGATACTCTAAGAGAACGCGGTGCCACGGTGGAAAGAGTACCGTTGTATCGGCGCCGTTGTAATCCACTGCTCACTTGGCCCGAGCCAGCGCCCGATGCGGTAATGGTGACCAGTGTGGAAAGTTGGCATTGTATACAACAGTGTGGTACTGATGCGTTACATCACAGCCTTATTATTGCTGGCAGCGAACGCATTGGCGAAGCGATTAAAACTATGGGTTATCAACACGTAGCTGTGGCTGAAAGCCCCCACGACGAGGATATGGTGGCATGCCTGAAAAAACACCAAACAATAAAGATAACGAAGTGAAAAAACTCGAACAAAATACTGAAACCAAGAAGAAGCCAGAACCAAAAGAAACGGCTTCTAATACTGATAAAGCAACCATTCCACCAAGAACGAACAAGGCTGAATCTAAGCAAGGTCTATCGTTGGTAGCGCTGGCATTAGCCATAGTGGCGTTGGTGTTAGTGTTGCTAGGCGGTTACTGGTTATGGAATAGCGCCAATAACCAACAAGCTGAGCTAGCTGCGCAGCAACAACAATTGGTAGAGCAGTTTACGCAAAAAGTAGCAGCCTTAGAGCAGCAAAACCAAACGCTTAATAATGAGCTAGAAAAAAACGCTAATTTCTTCAAGAAAGAACAGCAACGTTTAGCAGACAAAATTAAAGATATGGGCCCAGTGGAAGAATACCGCTGGCGCATTAAAGAAGCGGCTGAATTAGTAACTCAAGCGGAACAGCGTTTGGTGCTAACAGCTAGCGGCGACGCAGCTTTACGTTTGCTAGAGCGCGCCGACAAAATTTTGGCGGAAGACTTACACCGTTCTGTATTGCCTCTGCGTGAACAGCTATTAGCCACCATTAGCACCATGGAGGCCTTTGCTAGCCAAGATTTCACCGGCCATTGGTTGAAGCTGAAAAACTGGGAAAAAACGAGCGTCACCTTACCGCTGCGTACCCGCGAGAAAAGCATGGTGCTACCAGAAGGTGATGACGATGCTGATTTACTCACTCGTATTACCTCGCGTTTGCCCTTAGAAATTCGCCGCCCAGACGAAGATTTAGAGGTGCCGCTTTCAGATCAAGCAGGTTTGCTAGCGGAAACTCTGTTAGCAGGAGCTTTGCAAGAAGCGCGCCTTGGTTTGCTGCAACAGCAACCAGAGGTATACAAAGAAGGGTTGGGCACCGCTAAAGACGTGCTGAAGCGTTTTTATAAAACAAGCCATGCCAAGGTTGAACAAGCCATGGAACAGCTAGATGAATTGGCGGCCATGAGCGTGGCGGTTAACCCACCAGAGCTAGGCGAAATAGTCGCGACATTCCGTCGTGCGGCCGCCGAGGATGGTAAGCAATGAAACGAACCTTACTCGCGTTAATTGCAGCGCTGCTTCTTGCGCTTGGGTTAGGCACCTTACTGCTAAAAGACGGTGGCTATATTCTCATTCACTTTGCCGGGTGGGAATTAGAAACCTCGTTTATTTTTGCCGTGTTGGCGCTGATTGTGATTGTTTCTGCGCTAGCGGCTATCTTCTTTATCCTAAAACCCGTTACCCATGTGGTGCGTCCACAGTTTTGGGATGAACGCCGAGAGCGCCGTGCGCATACCACTTTGCTGCGTACAGCGGTTCATGCGTTAACCAAAGGCGAGTGGCAGAAAGCGAATAAAAACTTTGCGAAAGCAGCAGGGCAGGGAGATTGGGTGTTGCCGGCTATGCTCGGTGCTGCTGTAACAAGCCGCGAGCTGAATGCTACAACAGAACAACAGGCTTGGTTAGAAGCTGCCGCACAAGAAAAAGACGGCGAACTACCCACTTTGTTCGTGCAAGGTTACTTAGCCTTGACGGATAACATGCCAGGCAAAGCTGTGGAACTGTTAGAACCACATGGTAGAAAGCTGCGCAAAAATCCTTGGTACCTTTCCATGTTAGGTGAAGCCTATTTTCAAGATCAGCAATGGTATGCCTACACCAATATCGCTCCGCGCTTGAAAAAAATTAATGCAGGGCTACATGTGGAAGAACGTGAGCAGTACGCTTGGCGTGAGCGCTTGCGCGATGCGGCGAAAACCATCACCAAAGATCGCGAAGACCTCGCCCGCCATGTGCGCGCAGAATGGCAGCACATGCCCAAAGAACTGAAAAGTGACGGGCAGCTTATTGCCCAGTACACGGGTTATCTAGCGCAGATGGGTGGTGGTAAAGATGCCTTCAAGCTCATCCGTGAGCACATGCAAACAGAGTGGAATGAGGCACTGCTGCCGGTGCTTGCCGCGATCGAGGAGCAGCAGGTGCCAGCACGCAAGCGTATAGAGTTAATGGAAATATGGCTGCAAGATAGGCCTACGAATAACGCGTTGCTGCTATGTTTAGCACAAGTGGCTTCTAGCGAACCCGATTATGCACTTAGCGTTGAAGAATGGTTGTTGATGTGCCGCCAAGAGCCGCTTGCATGGCGAGGCCTCGCCGAGCATTACGCTGCGCAGGGGCAAATGGATAAAGCCACAGAAGCGCTCTGGAAATGGCACCAGAGCATGGGCCCTTCGTTAAATGTGAGCCAACAGCCGGTGGTGTTGCAGCAAGCTAACCACGAGGCGCGTAATCAAACACATCCGAATGTAGAAGCTGAGGGTCACCCCCCGCAGCAGTAAGTGCATCGAAAACGGCCCACGCCATGGCGGGGGAGCCGGCAATTAAGCATTGAGGCTGTTCAGCTGGTACAGGCGTAGCTAGCACAGCCTCATGCACCAACCCTTCTGCAAACCCTTCCACATATTCATCAGACAACACGGCTGTGTAGGTGAGAACGCCCTTGCTTGCCCATTCCTGTGCAAGTTCGTGGAGGTACAGCTCTTCTGCTTGCCGTGCGCCCCAAAACAGGTGTATCTCACGTTTTTGCTCAATAGCCCCTTCCACCATAGCTTTGGCTTGGGCAAAACCTGTGGAGCCACAAATTAACCATAACGGACGTTGCTGATCGTTGAGTGCACCAAGGTGTCGTGTGCCCATGGGTAGCTTAACGCGCACGGTGCTGTTTTCGTGTAGGTAACCCATGATTTTCTGCGCGCTGACGTTTTCCACGCCGTGGCGAATGTGCAACTCTACCTGGCGTTCCACTGGCGCATTGGCAATGGAGAAGGCATATTCTTGACCGTCGATCAGTAGCATCAGGTATTGCCCAGGGTACCACTCAATTTTTTTACCCGCGGGAAGTTGCAGCAAAACTTGGCTGATATATGCGCTCAAACGCTTCACTTCAACCACTTGGCAAGCTTTGGTAACGATGGGGAATTGTCCGGGGGCAGTTGTGTTTGGCACCTTGATCTCACAGTCCTCTAATGCATGGGCCACACAGTATAACACTCGGGCTGCATTCTGCTCGCCGGCGCGAGTAATTTGACCGGTTTTACTGTGTTGTACACTACCCACCAACAACTCACCCATGCAGCGCTCGCAGTTGCCGTTACGGCAAGCGTTGGGCAAACCAAAACCGGCACGCTGGCCGGCTGCTAGGATATTGTCGTCGGCGGAGCAGTGGAAGCTGCCACAACGCCAAACGTTGATGTTGTGGCGAGGTGGCACGGTTTAAGCGGCGCTGCCTACAAAGAGAGCAATGATGGTGGCCATGCCGATGAACCACACAATAGATCTTAGTAAAGCGACATCTAAAATGTAGCAAAGGCCATAGGCTAAGCGGGATAGCACAAAAGTGAGCGCTAACATATTGATGGTGTTTTGGTCCATGGTGCCCAGCGTTTGCGCAATAATAACAGCGGCTAAAAAGCCAGGTGTTACTTCAAAGCTGTTTTGCTGAGCCCAGTTTGCGCGCTGGCTACGGCCGCTTAGCGTGTTTAAAAACTCGCGCGGGTTGTGGTTGTGGCTGAGTTTAAAACCACCGCCTAGCTTGGCGAACATGGTGAAGAGATACGGTAAGAAAATGGCGGCTAGTGCGCACCAGTAAGCAGTTGTCATGGAGAGGCTCCTGTTATTATTTGAATCTGTGAGGATGCCAGTTTTCAATGTCAAAGGCACGGCTTTAAAAACCCCGCTTGCCTCCTCTAGGGTGGCAGGCGGGGTAAAAGCATTATCCGCGGCGTAGTTGTGTCACATCACGTGCGGCGCCTTTGTCAGCGCTGGTGGTTAAGGCTGCGTAAGCTTGTAAAGCTGCCGATACACGGCGCTGGCGCATTTCTGTGGGCTGCCACGCTAAGTTGCCGCGAGCTTCCATTTTTTCGCGGCGGGCGGCGAGTTCTTCATCACTAATAGCCAACTTAATGCTGCGTTGGGGGATGTCGATTTCGATGGTATCACCCTCTTGTACTAGGGCAATGTTGCCGCCTTCAGCTGCTTCAGGCGAAGCGTGGCCAATGGATAAGCCACTGGTACCACCAGAGAAACGTCCATCCGTGAGTAGCGCACACTTGGCACCTAACCCTTTAGATTTCAGGTAACTGGTGGGGTAAAGCATTTCTTGCATGCCTGGGCCGCCTTTCGGGCCTTCATAGCGAATTACCACCACATCGCCGGCGACAATGCTGTCAGATAAAATAGCGCGCACGGCAGAATCTTGGCTTTCAAACACACGCGCTCGGCCTGTGAAAGTAAGGATAGAGTCGTCCACCCCTGCGGTCTTCACGATGCAACCACGCTCGGCGATATTGCCGTACAGCACCGCTAAACCACCATCTTTACTGTAGGCATGTTCGATGCTGCGGATACAGCCATTTTCACGGTCAGTATCTAAAGAGGGCCAACGAGTGTCTTGGCTAAACGCTGTTTGAGTAGGAATACCTGCTGGGCCAGCGCTATACATATGGCGAGCGGCTTCAGTGGCATTGCCAGTAAGGTTGTGAGCATCGATAGCATCACCAATGGTGGGGGCAAAGACAGTGGGGTTGTCGCGATGAATTAAGCCACCCTTATCGAGCTCCGCTAATACGTTAAGTACTCCTCCTGCGCGGTGGAAGTCTTCCATGTGGAAAGATTGTGTAGCCGGTGCAAGCTTAGCTAAACAGGGCACAGAACGAGACAGCCTATCCATGTCGTCCATGGTGAAAGGTACTTCACCTTCAATGGCGGCGGCCAGTAAGTGCAAAACGGTGTTGGTAGAGCCGCCCATGGCGATATCAAGCACCATGGCGTTCTCGAAAGCCTTGAAGTTAGCGATGCTACGGGGCAGCACAGAATCATCGTTGTCTTCGTAGTAGCGTTTGGTGATCTCTACGATGGTGCGGCCGGCTTGCTTAAATAGTGCTTCGCGGTCTGCGTGGGTGGCCAATAAAGAACCGTTGCCCGGCAAAGCTAAACCAAGCGCTTCGGTTAAGCAGTTCATGGAGTTAGCAGTGAACATGCCTGAGCAGGAACCACAAGTAGGGCAGGCGCTGCGTTCGTATTCAGCTACTTCTTCATCTGTCGCGCTATCATCTGCCGCAATAACCATGGCATCTACTAAGTCGAGCTTGTTTTCGGCGAGTGCTGTTTTACCGGCTTCCATGGGGCCGCCAGATACAAACACCACGGGAACGTTTAAGCGCAACGAGGCCAAGAGCATGCCTGGGGTGATTTTGTCGCAGTTCGAAATGCACACAATGGCATCGGCGCAGTGCGCATTCACCATGTATTCAATACTGTCTGCAATAATTTCACGGCTAGGCAATGAATACAGCATGCCGTCGTGGCCCATAGCGATGCCGTCATCTACCGCAATGGTGTTAAATTCTTTTGCTACACCGCCTGCTTGCTCAATTTCACGGGCGACTAACTGGCCTAAATCTTTTAAGTGAACATGGCCAGGCACGAACTGAGTAAAAGAGTTGGCGATGGCAATAATAGGTTTGCCAAAATCGTCATCTTTCATACCTGTGGCGCGCCATAATGCGCGTGCACCAGCCATGTTGCGGCCGTGTGTAGATGTTTTAGAACGATAGTTAGACATGAAAAAACCTCAGAGAGTTTTGCGAAATACTTTGGAGTTACGTTGAAAGTTATAAAGTGCCTGTCGATCATCAGGTAAAGCACTTACAGGCACAGGTTCAAAGCCTTGTTGTAAAAACCAATGGGCTGTTTGTGTGGTAAGCGTAAACAAATACTGCAAGCCTTGTTGGCGCGCCGTTTTTTCAATAAAACTGAGCAACTTCTGGCCGCGGTCTGCTTTGCGATAATCAGGGTGGATAGCCAAGCAAGCGAGCTCGCCCGCTTGTTTGTTACCAAAGGGGTAGAGTGCCGCACAGCCTACCACCATGCCGTCTCGCTCAAGGATGGTGAATTGAGAAATCTCATTTTCCAATCGCTCGCGTGAACGGCGCACGAGTGTGCCGGCTTTTTCTAATGGGCGAATGAGTTTCAAAATGCCGCCCACATCATCAATGGTGGCCTCGCGCAGTGTTTCGTAGTGCTCGGTGCTCACCAAAGTGCCGCACCCATCATGGGTGAACAGTTCACGCAATAGGGCGCCTGGGATGTTGTAATCAATTAAATGCGCGCGTGTTACCCCTTGCTCGGTGGCGTGAATAGCGGCGAGTAATTGTTCGCGGCTATGCACATCCTCTAGCGGCCACTGGCGTGCTGCTGAAGTGGTGAGCTCGCGTATCAACTGGCCTTGTTCGTCAAGCAAAGGACGGTTTGTGAAATAAATGATTTTGTCAGCTTGCAGTGCAGTAGCTGCTGCCGCGGCTACTTCTTCAGCATTAATATTGAAAAGCTCGCCGGTAGGCGAGCCTGCCACTGAGTGCAAGAGAACGATGTGATTTAGGGCTAGTAGCTGCTGAATATCAGCCGCTGCCACTCGCCGCACTGTGCCTGTATATTGGTAATCTTTGCCATTACGCACGCCAATGGGGCGTGCCACCACAAAGTTACCAGAGCTAATGTGAATGCTAGCGTTGTACATGGGGGAATTCGGCAAACTCGAAGAGAACAACCCTTCTATTTGCGCACGAATTTTCCCTACCTCGCTGATTACAACATTGAGTGTGTCTGCATCGGTGATGCGCGTGGCGCCATCAAACTCACTTTGTAAGCCGGCAGAGGCAAGCTGTTGGCTAATTTGATCCCTCGCACCAAACACCAACACCAAGCGAATGCCGAGGCTGTTAAGCAAGGCGAGATCGTGCACTGTGTGCACGAGGTTATCCGCCGCGATGGCCTTGCCAGGCACCATCACCACAAAGGTTTTGCCACGGTGCGCATTAATGTAGGGCGCGGAGTGCCTAAACCAATCTACGTAATGTTGCTCTAACGCCATAGCCGTCTCGTTGCTTCATATTGATGATGGGAGATAACAATAATAGGCCCTATTGCTAAAACAATGCGATGAACAAAAAGAAGAAGATCGTGGAGAAAAACGCACCCGCTGGCAAGGTAACAAACCAGGAGGCGAAAATACCACGAACAACGCGTAGGTCGATAGCACCGATACCACGCGCAAAGCCTACACCTAAGATAGCACCTACTAAGGTGTGGGTGGTGGAAACGGGCAAGCCCGTACCAGTGGCTAACACAACTGTAGAAGCGGCGCCTAATTCAGCAGCAAAACCACGGCTAGGTGTTAGTTCGGTAATCTTTTTACCAATGGTGTGCATCACACGGCGGCCGAACATGGCGAGCCCCGCCACAATACCAACACCACCTAGCAGTAAAATCCAGCTAGGTACTCGGGTGCTTGAATTCACACTGCCGTCAGCAATTACGCTATAAATGGCAGCGAGAGGCCCCACCGCATTGGATACGTCGTTGGAACCATGAGCAAAAGCCATGGAACAAGCGGTAAAAATCATCAATACGCCGAACAAGCGCTCTGTGCTAGCGAACCGGAAACGACGATCTTGATCGGGGCTTGGTTCAATTTTAGCTAGTAGCATTTTACCGATGAGTGTGATGAGAACACCGGTGAGTACGGCAAAGCCAACACTGGCTAAGGGAGAAAGGTTTAAACCAACGTGTTTTAACCCTTTCATGAAAGTCACCATGGACACCATGAAACCGGTTAAGAAGAGATAGATGGGCACGTAGCGCTTGGCTTGTACGAACGGGTCAGGTGTGTCGAGGATGAGTATTTGTACACTGCGGAATAGCGTATAAGAAACAACACCTGCAAGGACGGGTGAAAGTACCCAGCCACCAACAATGTTCCAAATTTTGCTCCACTGCACCGCATCTACACCGATACCTACAGCGGCAAACCCGATAATGGCCCCAATAACAGTGTGGGTGGTGGATACGGGCCAACCTTTAGCTGAGGCAATGGTGAGCCAAACAGCAGTACCAAGAAGGGTGGAAAGCATGCCGTACACCAGCAAATGCGGGGTATTTTCTAGCACGCTGCTGTCCACAATGCCCGACCTTACGGTTTGGGTCACCTCCCCACCCGCTAAGTATGCGCCTAAGAATTCAAAAATCATGGCCACGATAATGGCCTGTTTGATTGTTAATACGCCTGAACCCACCGAGGTGCCCATGGCGTTAGCCACGTCGTTAGCACCGATGCCCCAAGCCATAAAAAAACCAAATGCACAGGCAAGCAATAGGATAAGCGTACCGTGAGCTACGATAAATTCCATTGGTTATCTCCGGTGATTAGCGTGCAACGAGACGGTGTAAATAACCGCCCACTTTGTGGGCTCGGTCTGATAGTTCGCCGATCCATTCAATGATCTTGTATAAGAACATCACATCCACGGGGTGCAGTTCTTTTTCAATACCAAATAGAATGGAGCGCACTTGCACCTGTAAATCGTCGGTTTCACCTTCGATGTCATCAAGCACTTCCACCATGTTTTCGATGAGTTTAATTTCTCGCTTAGCGAAGCCGGTTTCCATGAGCACATCCAGTTCGTTTAAAGCTGTGCGTGCTTGGGCCGAAGTATTAATGGTGCTGCGAATGTAAGCCAAGATGGGTTCCGCTAAGGGCTCAGGTATGGACATTTCGCGGCCAAGCATTAAACCTGTGATGTCTTTCGATTTGTTGGCAACTCTGTCTTGAATGCTCATTAACTCGAGCAAGTCGGTTCTCGGCATGTGCAAAAACAGATGCTTAGGCAGGTTTAAACGAAATTCACGCTTCATGTCGTCGGCTTCATTTTCGAGTACAACAATGCGCTCACGTATCGCTCTACCTTCTTCCCAATCGTTAGCAATAGCGGCTTGAAAATAGGGTTCTAGCTCGGCCACGCTGGCATGCACGGTTTCGTAATGGCGTAGCAAAGGCCTGATGGGAGAACGGCCAAATAAACGAGCAATGGAATTACCAATAGACATGGTGTGAAGTGCTCCAAGTTGTGCTGTAAAACTTAAGTATAGAACCGGCCGTGGCTGTTTTCACGTGTAGGTCCCATGCTACTTGCAAATAATGGTGAGCATTTTGCCATAAATTGCTTACAAAATAGAGGGAAACTTTACGACTGTTGTATTATCGAGCTTGCATCTGCATCGTTGGCTGCATGGTGCGGTAAAAAACACCCATATAAACGAGGCCAAACAGCCATTGGTGCGCAAGGGGCATGAGGAATGAATAAAGGGATAAGTTTGTGAAGCCATTAACGCCGCAGGTGAATGCAACGCTAGCGCATGAGTTGGCCCCAGCGCTAGAACAGGCTTGGGCACAGCTCCACCAGGTGGGAGTGCAGGCTACGCCAGCATTGTTGGCGCAATGGAACACGGTGCTGTTGGGTTCTGAGTATTTACTTGAACAGTGTGTGCGCACGCCGGCTCTGTTTGCTTGGTTGGAAGAGCAAGCCGCACAGCCATCTCCCAGTGCGCAGGTTTTGCAGCAAGAATTAACCGCCACACTGGCTCCTCTTCAAGATGATGCCGCCATGTTGGCCCCATTGCGTGCCTTTCGGCATCGCTACCTGTGCCGCATTATTTGGCGTGACCTTGCTGGCGTAGCAGATTTGCCTGAAACTCTGCATGAGCTTAGCTTGCTTGCCGATAGCATTTTAACAGTGTGCCAAGAACGCCTATTTGCTCTTTACTGCCAACGCTATGGCGTACCGAAAAACGCAGCTGGAGCCTCTCAGCCACTGGTAATTTTTGCCATGGGTAAATTAGGTGCGCAAGAACTCAACCTTTCTTCTGATATAGATCTTATTTTTGCCTATGAAACAGAAGGTGAGCTAGCTACGTTGAGTTATCAGCAGTTCTATACTCGCCTTGGGCAGGCGCTCATTCGCTTATTGGATAGCCAAACTGCAGACGGCTTCGTTTATCGTGTGGATATGCGGCTGCGCCCTTGGGGTAGCGCAGGAGCATTGGCTTCTAGTTTTGAAAGCCTCGTTGCTTACTATCGCCATCAAGGCCGCGAATGGGAACGTTACGCACTCATTAAAATACGTGCTGTGGCCGGAGATGTGAGGGCAGGCCAACGCCTCATTGAAACACTGAAACCGTTTGTGTTTCGTCGTTATTTGGATTACGGCGCGTTGGCTTCTTTGCGAGAAATGAAGCAGTTGATAGAGCGCGAAGTGCGCCAACAGGGCCGTTATGAAGATATTAAATTAGGCGCCGGCGGTATTCGTGAAATTGAATTTATTGTGCAAGTGCAGCAGCTAGTGCGCGGAGGCCAGGAACTTGCCTTACAAGCGGCGCACTTGCTCGCCGTGCTTCCAATGCTAGCGGAACAAGGCTTAATTAGCCCCTCTGTAGCTAAAGAGCTGACTACCGCTTACGTGTTCTTGCGGCGTATGGAGCATCGCCTTCAAGCTTGGCGAGACCAACAAACACAGCTGCTTCCTCGCGCAGAAGAAGAACGTGCGCGACTGGCTTTTACCTTAGGATTCACTTCTGTTGCCGAGTGCGAGGCAGCACTTTCCTTTTACCGCGAACAGGTGCGCTATCAGTTTCAGCAAGTCATCGCAGCCCCAGAAGATGAACGTAATGTAGAAGATTCCATCGACCAACAGACTATTGCCCTGTGGCGCGGGCAGCTGCCAAAACAACGGGCAGCGCAAGTGCTTACTAACTTTGGCGTGGAAGAAGCAGGAGAGGTGCTGCAACAGCTGGCGGCGTTCCGGCAAGGTTTGCCAGAGCAGTGGCGCCTTTATAGCGATAGCTTAGACTCGGTGCTGCCACGGTTGCTTGAAGCCTTGGGCTATCACCGAGGGGGCGCAGAACAATTATTGCCCTTGTTGGGTTTGCTTGATGTACTGCTAGCGCGAGGGCAGCACCATTTGGAATTGCTTGCTGAAAACCCGCGGGTGATTAACCAAATCGTTAAATTGTTTGGCATGAGCGCCAGTGTGGCCTCGCTGGTTACCCAGCATCCAGCCTTAATGGAGGAATTGCTCGACGCTTCAGCCCTTTATAGCTTTCCAACCCTTGCGCAACTACAAGATGAATTACGCCAACAATTGCTACGCGTGCCTGCGGAAGATGTACAACGCCAATTAGAAGTGGTGCGTCACTTTAAACAAGTGCATCAGTTGAGGGTAACCGTACAAGCGGCTTCAGAGCAGTTGCCTCTCATGAAAGTGAGTGATTACTTAGCCTGGTTGGCAGAAGCGGTGATCAACCAAATATTGCTCTTGGCGTGGCATGATACTGCGTTACGCTATGGGTTGCCGACGGATGAGGAGGGCAATGCAGCAGGGATGCAATGCGTGGTGGTGGCGTATGGCAAATTAGGCGGGTTGGAACTTAGCCCTGATTCTGATTTAGACCTTGTGTTTTTATACGATGCGCCTAGTAATGCTATGACCAACGGCGACAATGCCGTTAGTAATGGGCAGTTTTACACGCGGTTGTGCCAAATGCTCGTGCAAATACTGACATCGCATACGGTGGAAGGGCGTTTATATGAGGTAGATATGCGCTTGCGGCCCTCTGGCAATGCGGGCCCTTTAGCGAGTACATTAAACGCATTTGAACGCTACCAGCAGGAAGAAGCCTGGACGTGGGAGCACCAAGCATTAACGAGAGCACGAGTGGTGGCAGGTGTTGTAGAAGTAGAACAGCGTTTTGCCAAAATACGTGATAATGTTCTACGGCAACAACGCCCGTTGCAGGCACTGCAGCAGGAAGTGTTAGCCATGCGTGAAAAATTGTACAAGCATCACGACGCTAACTTAACTACTGATAGTAGCGAAGCATTAAAATTTGGCCGTGGAGGTATCGTTGAGGTCGAATTTATGGTGCAATATGGTGTGCTGCGTTGGGCGTTCGATTACCCAGCGTTAACGCAGCATACAGATAACATACGGTTGTTAGATGTTTTAGCAACGATAGAACAAGTGCCAGCTCATGAGGCCGGCCTATTACGGGAGGCGTATCTCGCCTACCGCTCTGCCGTTCACCGCGCAGCGCTCGGACAAGTGCTGACACCTCTGGAAAAGGCTTATCTCATTGAATTAAGCCAAGAGGTTGGCGCCGTATGGCGCCGTTGGTTTGTTAATAATTCTGCAGCGTAACATCGTTGGCAGTTCAGTAAGAATTTATCCAGGAGAATATGTGCCATGTCTATGGCTGATCGTGATGGTTTTATTTGGTTAGACGGTAAGATGGTGCCTTGGCGTGAGGCCAATGTGCACGTGTTAACTCATACTCTTCACTATGGTATGGGTGTTTTTGAAGGTGTACGTGCTTACGAAACTGAAAAAGGCCCCGCCATCTTCCGCTTGCAAGAACATACAGACCGTTTGTTTAATTCTGCGCATATCATGCAAATGGCACTGCCATTTAGTAAAGAAGAGATTAACGATGCGCAAGTAGCAGCAGTGAAAGACAACAACCTTCCCCACGCCTACTTACGGCCCATGGTGTTTTACGGCAGTGAAGCCATGGGCTTACGCGCCACCGGCCTCAGCGTACGGGTAGTAGTAGCAGCCTGGGAATGGCCTTCCTACATGGCGCCCGAAGCCTTAGAGCAAGGCATTAAAGTGCGCACCAGCTCGTTTACCCGCCACCACGTAAACATCGCCATGTGCAAAGCCAAAGCAAACGGCAACTACATTAACTCCATGCTGGCGCTGAACGAAGCCCTCGCATCGGGCGCCGATGAAGCCTTGCTGCTTGATCCAGAAGGCTACGTGGCAGAAGGCAGCGGTGAAAACATTTTCATCATTCGCGACGGAGTGATTTACACCCCAGAGCTGACTTCATGCTTAGACGGTATTACCCGCCGCACATTGATTGAACTGGCCGAAGACCAAGGCTACCAAGTAGTAGAGAAGCGCATTACCCGTGATGAAGTGTACGTGTGCGATGAGGCCTTCTTTACCGGTACCGCCGCAGAAGTAACGCCTATTCGTGAACTGGATGGCCGCAAAATTGGTGCAGGCCGCCGCGGGCCAGTGACCGAAAAGCTACAAGATATTTACTTTGATGTAGTACGTGGCAAATTGCCCGAGTATGAGCACTGGTTGACGTACGTTAATTAAGTACGATTGGTGGATGTTCCCCTAGGAAAGGCTGAGCAAAAGTAATGAAAATACTGCTTATTAAAATGTCTCCCTTGGGGGATATCCTTCACACTTTTCCTGCCCTTACTGAAGCGCTGCATTACTATCCAGATTTACAAGTGGATTGGGTGGTAGAAGGCGCTTTTCTTGATGTGGTGAAGTACCACCCCGCCGTACGGCACGCCATACCCGCGAATATTCGTGCATGGCGCAAGCGCCCTTTGCACACCCTAGCATCAGGTACCTGGAAGCAGTTCAAACAGCAAATAAAAGCAGAACGCTACGATTGTATTATTGATGCACAGGGCTTGCTGAAAAGCGCAGCAGTTACCCGCATGGGGCAAGGGCCTAAATGGGGATTTGACCGCACAAGCGCACGTGAACCGCTATCGGCCAAAGTGCTAGATAGGCCGGTAACCATACCTTGGCAACAGCACGCCATCGAACGTTATCGCTCCTTGTTTGCTGCCGCTTTGAACTATAGCAGGCGTGAAGGCCCGTTAGATTACGGTTTAACGGCGCACCGTACATCCACTTCTAGCCCGCCAAAAATATTGCTTTGCCATGGCACCACTTGGGCGAATAAACATTGGCCCGAAACTTATTGGCGCGAACTAGCCGAACGTTTAACCGCACGAGGCTGGCAAGTGGATTTCCCCCATGGGAACGATGAAGAACAAGCTCGTGCAGAACGCTTAGCAAGTGGCTTGCCATTAGCGACGGTGTTACCTCGTATGACGTTAACCAATGTTTTCACGTACTTGCTCGATACCGTGAGTGCGAGCGTAGCGGGAGATACCGGGTTGGCGCATTTGGCCGCCGCCGCTGGGGTGCCAGGCGTAATGATCTTTGGCCCCACAGATCCCTACTACAGCGGCGTGCCCTCACCACAAGTTGTTAACTTAGGCGCCGATTACCACTGTGCGCCCTGCATGTCTCGAGAATGCCAGTACGAGCGCAAAGGTGAGGCGGTTTGGCCGCCTTGTATGGAAAAGGTGCAGCCGGAACAAATAGAGTTAGTGTTGATGCGGCAAATTCAGCTTGAATCTGAAGGCTAATAACCTATATAGCCATTATTGCGCATCTATTTTGTGCTAAAGTTCTGCACAAACCACTTGATATGGAAAGAAAGGATTAATGCATGAGCGAGCCTGCACGCCACACACTTTCTGTTTGTGTTATTACAAAAAACGAAGCTGACCGCATACGTCAATGTTTGGATTCAGTTAAAAATCTTGCTGATGAGATCATTGTTCTTGATAGCGGTAGCACCGATAACACTGTGGAAATTGTTAAGGAATACACCGATAACGTGTGGGTGACAGATTGGCCTGGTTTTGGGCCACAAAAGCAGCGCTGTCTAGAAAAAGCACGTATGGATTGGGTGCTGTTTATTGATGCGGATGAGTCTTTAGATGCAACGGCTCAAAAAGCCTTGGCCAAATTGCTGCAGCAGCCGCGTATTGAGGAAGTAGCTTTCACTATTAAGTGGGGGGTAGTGCGTCACGGTAAAATGCTGCGTTTTGGGCGCAGCGGGCGCGCGCCTTTACGTCTTTTCATTCGTGAAGGATCTAGTTTTACCCCTGTGCAAGTGCATGAAAAAGTCTTGCATCCTGCAGGTAAAGTAGGGCGCCTTCCTGGTATTTTGTTGCATTACACTTCGCGAGACTATGGCCATGCCTTAGAAAAAAATATTAAATATGCATGGTTAGGGAGCCACAAATATTTTGAGCGGGGCAAACGCAATCGCAGCATGTTATTGGTGCTTTTGCGTTCAATCTGGACTTTTATAAATATTTATATTTTTCGTGGTGGTTTCTTAGATGGGCGCATTGGTTTTATCGTAGCCATGAACTACGCGCAAGGTAACTTTAATAAGCACACAGGGCTTTGGTTATTGTCGCAACAAGAAAAAGGCAAAAATAAAGAGTTTTAGCAGCGCCAGTACCCCAGTTTTTTTCTTTCTTTTAAGTTTCTAAGCAGGTTCAGTGGTTTTTTCTTTAAGCCATTGCTGCCGAGCTCTAGGCAATCGTCAATGGCTTCTAGCACTCTCTCGCTAGAGCGTCCATCGCGATAGGGATGGATGAGATCACCCGCTTTTTTAATTCTTTGCATTAAATCAGCGGGTCTAGATAATGCTGTTTCAATAGCAGGGGCTAATTGTTCTGTCTCTTCCACATTCAGCAAATAAGAGGTGTCACCTATTGTGCGATTTCGGAACGTTACAATAGGCTTGTTTTGCAGCATAAACATTAACATTACTGAAGATGTGTCGCACACCATGAGGTCTGCTTTTTTTAGTAGAGGGATGACGTTATCTGTTTCTACAAAAGTGAGTTTATCGTTCTGTAAAGCTTTGTATTGTGCTGAAATGTTCTCATCCATGCGTGGGTGGAATTGAACAATCCATTGCCATTCTTTGGTGTCGCGAAGGTGTCTTATAGTTTCAACTAAGTGAGGCGCGCAACTTAGGCTTGGTGTGAAGGTCGAGCACAGCAGCAAAGTGGGTGTTGCTTGTGAAGCAGTGTCAGGCTCTGAAGTAAATAAAGGGTCTAATGTTGGCCAACCAGTTTCGCGAACACGAAAGAAGCCATGCTTTTCCGCCCGCTCTTCAAATCCTTGGGTGGTATCGGGCCCTTGTGTGCAATAAAGGTCGTAACAGCCGCGAATATTGAAATGGCCACGATCATCACTGCGGGTGGCTTTGGCTACATTAAAACCGTGAAAGATATCCACTTTCAAACCTGGAATAAAGCTTGGCACCATGTTTCCTGGGCTGATCACTACGTCTGGCCGCCATTGCACGACGGCGTCTACATCTAAAAGGCGATGCTCATGGTTATGCAAATACTGTGGATTGATAGTTGAACCAGCGAGGAACCATTTCGCTTCGCCGCCACGTTTATGAATAGCTTCTTGTAACGGTCTAAGCATAGCGTAGGCGTAGTTTTGTTCGGCGTATAATAAGTATTTAAGCGCTGTCATGTGTGTGCCATTACAGAGAGGTTAAGCAGGTTAAGCTGTTAGTGTATAGTACAACAATCTGTATTATTGCCAACGAGAGATAGATAAGCGAGTGCCTATGAAAGTTTTGTTTGTGACTGATAAATGTGATCGCCCCGAGAGTGAGCTTTTCATAGGTCTTTCGAAAAAAATAGATGTCACCGTGATGTGTCATCCTGAAGGGCGTAATTACCCATTGTTACAGGCTGCAGGCGTTAAGCTAATAGAGCTAAAGTTGGCTGGGCGTTTTGATAAAGAAGGCACTGCTAAAATAAAGCAAGAGTTGTATGCCGGAGACTATGACATAGTGCACGCCTTTAATTCTCGCGCAGTGACGTGTGCGGTGAGGGCTGGTAAGCGGCATAGAGCTAAAATTTTGGGTTATCGTGGTGTTACTACCAATATGAGTTATCTACAACCTGAAAACTGGTTTAGCTTCCTTAATCCTCGTTTGGATGGCACTTTCTGCGTGGCTGAAGCGGTACGGCAGTCCATGCTTAAAGCACGTTTTTTATGGTTCCGCATCCCTTCAGAAAAACTTAAAACCATTTATAAAGGGCATAA
>Ga0079226_10000444_pt1 | contig 28782 bp, 27 predicted proteins | sample Poulit2014_FD_76345 | JGI IMG/M metagenome (GOLD analysis project Ga0079226, IMG submission 76345) | Agricultural soil microbial communities from Georgia to study Nitrogen management - Poultry litter 2014 | ecosystem: Environmental > Terrestrial > Soil > Agricultural land | place: USA: Georgia...
CAGGATTACCGGCTTTTGTTTGTAAAAGAATATATAAAAAAGCGCTTTCAAAATGCTCTTGATGTTTATTGGCTCAAAGCTATTTGCTGGTTACGAGTTCGGCGGAAGGTTGATCTGACCACGTGTTTTGACCATCAATTCAAATCAGTTAAGCTGTGCACTATTTAATCTGAGCAATTTATTATCACGAAGGATGTCCTCCACATCTTTAATCTTGCCTACTGTGACGGTGTTTTTAACATAGAAGTTGACGATGGCATCTTCAACAAAGTGCAGGTTCTCCAGCTTATCCCCAAATGCGGTAACAGTCATGACGTTGCCGTCAAATTCAACCTGACTATTCCCTATAAGATGGAGCGAGAATTCTTCAATAGACTGGGGGTCTTGACTATTGCCACTTTGTGTTGAGCAGGCTGTTAACAGTGCAAAACAAAGAATAAAGGTACAGATAGATCTTTTCATAATACTGGAATTGTTGTAATCGTGCTCATTTATATAGATAATTAACGAAGATATACCAGACATTGCAAAATCAGGAAGCCATACTCTTTTCGGTTTCCATTTCACCCAATACCTGTTGGGTGATTTCCTTGCTTTTTCGGGTATCAATTTGGGCTTTAAGTTTTATTAGGATGCTGTACAGCCCCATATGGGCTTTCGTGCTGTAAATGAAATTTTTATCGCCTCGGGGCTCATTCATAATGGGCATTTGTTTAGCATAATAGTTGATGCGCTCCTGGAAAGTGGGATCCGCAAAATCGAATTCATCAGCCAGGTAAGGCATGGCAAAGGTTTCGCCGTAGCTTTTGGTAAACTGGTAAAATTCTTCCTCTTTTTCGGGATCATCCGGATGGTCTTTTATGATATCCAAGCGCTTGTATAACTGGCGGATTTCCTGATTGTCTCCTTCAATAAGGGTAGGCAACAGCTTCATATAATTTTGGGTAAACTTTTCGTCGAATTTCTTAACGCATCCAAAATCGATGACCCCCAGCCGTTTATCGTCGCGAAAGAAAAAATTGCCGGGATGGGTATCGGCATGTATAAAATTACGCTGCTCCACCTGGTCGTGGAAAAAATCCCACAGTAGCTGTCCGAAGTGGTTGCGTTGCTGCTGAGAAGGGTCAGTATTCAAAAACTCTTTGAGGTGATGCCCCTTTATATGAGTCATCGTCAGCACCTTTTTCGAAGAGAGCTCTTTTATCCAGTGCGGAGTTATAACGTTCCCATTTGAAAAACGTTCATGGAAATATTCAATATATTGCCCTTCTTGCCGGTAGTTCGTCTCTTCCATAAGGGTTGACTCAATCTCATCAAAGTATTCGTCAAGGTTAGCCCCGCGTTTAGTTAGTCGTTTAACCAGGGATTTGGCAATAGAAATATCCGACTGGATTGTGTTTCGCACATTGGGATACTGGATTTTAACGGCTACTTTTCGGCCATCTTCAAGCCACGCTTTGTGTACCTGCCCAATTGAAGCAGCCGCAATGGCATTGGGGTTAAAATCGGCAAATATATTTTCGGGATAATCACCCAATTCCTTCTTAATAATAGATCGGGCCAGTGCCTTATTGATTGGCGGCACACTATATTGAGCCTCGCTCATAACATCGGCAAACTCTTCGGGAAGTATGCCTTCGTCCATGCTTAGGGACTGTGCAATCTTGAGTGCCGTTCCACGAAGTTTGGTAAATTCTTTAAAAACTTGTCGTGCATTATCAGAATGGAACTTACGCTGCTGTTCTTTGCTCTCTTTTTTACCAATTGACTTTTTAAGATACCGCTTGGCATAATTTGTACCTACCTTGAGGCCGGTTTTAGCAAAAATTTTACCACGTTCGAACTTGGAGGATGGAAAGTCATTACTCATAAATTATTGGACCTCTATTTTAGAAAACAATTTTTTTACCACTGGAATGCTGCCGATAAATTCTTTCCGGTTGGCATAGATGAACTTTGTCAGCTCAATTCCCCGGTCAGCGATGGTATTATACATCAGCTCCTGCAGAAAGCCCGTTAGCTTGTCCGTCAGCTGCATGCTGAGCTCGTGATCGTCACTGTCGTCAGATAGCCAGAATAATACCAGATTAAGATATTTGTGCTTTAAAAACTGGTAAAATAAATCAGTTTTAATTATTTCAGTGCTTGCAGCAAGCTGCTCATCCTGTTCCAGAAATTCTTCAAACAGATACTCAATTTCTTGCTCAAAAACGGTTTTCTTGCACGAAAATAGAATCAAGATTTTGAAGGTATCTTGAATGAAAGATTTTTTTTCTGCCAACATATCGAAGTAGCTATAGATAAAGTTCGAGAATTTCTCGCTGAGGGTATAATGATTAAACTGTTCAATTTCCTCAATCATCATGCGGTAGCGATAAACCAGCATCGTATAATAATATCGCAGTATAGCCTGTTTATTGGGGAAGTATTTAAATACTTCCGCTGGTTTGATATCGGTAGCCTCAGCCACTTCTTTGATATAGAATTCGCCTTGTTGCACATATAGGTCTACTGCAGCTTCAGCAATAGCGAATTTTATTTCTGCATTTTCTGCATCAAAAGTAGTCATAGCAATTTAGGTCAGTGGGTTAATTATAGCCAGTTTTATGTATTTGGCAGTATTTGCGAGACTTTTGCAACCAATGCACTATAGAATTTATAATATGCCCCTGTTTGGAATGCAATGATATGTTCGATCTATCATATAACATAAACCAATACAGCGCCAAAAAAGGTCCGTCTGTTACCATCAGCCGATGCTATCATTATAAAAACGTAGGCAAGGGATAAGTCATTGTAAAATCTATCAATATATTTACCCGCACTTAATTTTCGCGCGAATAGCGTGTGTTAATGGCTTCCAATATTTTTGGGCTTGCTCAAAGAACTTGAGGTAACATTCGTATGAGTATTGAACAGACATTTTGTTAGGACATACAGAAATGAAATAGATTGGTAATATCCCAATTAGCAACACTTTGATGGTTACTCTCATAGCTGTTTTTTCAATGCTGTAATGCGCTGATAGGAATGGTTGATTCGTTCCTTGGAAACCTCCCCATTCTTCACAAGTTCTTTAATAATTTCATGGACTTCAGGTACAATTTCTGCATTATAAATGGCATTGTTCGAGAAGCACAGCAAATCTACTCCCGCCTTAATAGCCTGTTTGATAACCGTTTGGAGGTCGTACTCCTTGCGGATTGCTCCCATCATTAAGTCATCGGACCGCACGAGGCCATCATAGTCCATTTCGTGGCGTAAAGTATCAGTAATAACGGCTTTTGAAAGAGTAGCAGGCCAGTTGGAATCCCAGCGTGCATTAAAAATATGGGCCGTCATAATCATATCAACCAGGCCTGAATCTATAAGCGCTTCATAGGGTGTTAGCTCTTTACTTGTCCATGTTTCCGTAACATCTGCAATTCCTTTATGGGAATCTTCTTTAGAACTGCCATGTCCTGGAAAGTGTTTTAGAGCCGTTAATATATCGAGCTTATGAAGCTCCTTGATATAAGCAGAGGCCTGCCGGATTACGATTTTCGGGTCAGCGGAAAAGCTTCGTTCCAGGCTACCGATAACAGGATTTGAGGGATTGACATTTAAATCCACAGCCGGAGCCAGGTTTATATTAATGCCCGTATTGCTCAGTACTTGAGCCGTTTGGCGTGCATAGTACCGTGTGCTGTCCAGGTTGCCTAAGTTCCCTAAATATTGTGCGGAAACGGATTCCGGGAATCCATATTTTGGTTTGAGCCGGCTAACCATTCCTCCTTCCTGATCGATGGCAATAAAGAGGGGAGTGGTCGATAGCTGCTGCAGCCCTTGTGTTAATTCTTTTAGCTGTTCTTCCGATTGAATATTACGATAGGCGGTATCGCGGGGGACATCGTAATTGAACAGGGTAACACCACCGAGATGGTATTGCTGAATGTCTCGGGCGATATGCTTGCTTTCTTTCACTGACATTCCCCGAAAGCCGATGTTGATCATCTGACCAATTTTGACATCTAAGGAAACTTCGTCGGATGTTTTGGACGATTTTTCATTTTGGCTGCAGGACGTAATAGATAATAGGCTGCAAAATAAAAAAATGAGGCAAATATGTTTCATAATTCGAGGAGCTTAAGTTGTAAATAATGTATTGGCTGTTGTATAGACAGCTTATTCATGGTTGTATATTCGGCAGCTTTAAACACCAATTCCTATATATAAATCAAAAATTAGCTATTTATGCTTTCTTTTCCACTCATAACAAAGCAGTCCCGTACTGACTGATGCATTGAGTGATTCAACCTTATTCTCCATTTCAATGTGGTAGGTATAGTCGCAGTGTTCCAGCGTTTTGGGACGAATGCCGTCCCCCTCGCTGCCTATGACAAAGGCCAGGGGGCGATCTGCTTCAAGATTCCATAAATTGGTATCTCCATTCATATCGAGTCCGCCTATCCAAAAGCCAGCTTCTTTTAGCTTCAAGATGGTCTGATTTAAATTCCCAGCTCGCACAATGGGAATGCGTCCGGCCGTACCTGCTGAAGTTTTATAGGCCGTGGCATTGACGGGCGCTTGCCCATGTTTGGGAACTAAGACCGCAGCCATGCCTGCACCTGCAGCTGTACGTAAAATCGCTCCAAGGTTTCCGGAGTCTTTGATACCATCCAACAATAATATTGCCGGATATTCTGAAGTATCAAGCTTATCCAGCCAGTTGCCAAAATCCTGATAAGAGGCAGCGCTTTTTAGTGCAACGACGCCCTGATCATTTACGCTCCCAACCAGTTCGTGGAGTTTGGGGCCCGGTACGTGCGAGATGGGAATGCGGTTTTGTGAAGCCAGATCAAAAATATTAGCTACCTGTGAGTCTCGAAGCGAATTACGGATAAATATTTTCTCTATTTGTTCTGCTTGAGTTTGTAGAGCCTCGCGAAGGGGGTTGCGTCCGTAGATATAGAATTTCGTATTAGGATCTGCCATTGATTAAAATAAAAGGTTGAAAACTCTCAAATTTAAGTTAATTTATAGTAACACCCGCGTGGTAATAAGAAGGACTGTAATTATGGATAAATCACAACAAAATAACGACAAGAAAACCCCATCGGGTACCCGCAATATACGGCATTCTGTTCAGAGAACAGGAATTTCTAAAATTATAAATCGCCTACATTCAAGAAAGACGATAGTAGTAGTTTCAGGACTAAACCAAATGCTATTGGGGCTGACTATTATTACGGTTTCATTAATGGGCTTTATTCAGCCATTATGGCTTTTGATATTCCTTACATTATCGTCTAGTTTTTCTACAATGTTTGGCTTTTTCCTGGTGTACCAGACATTTTCTAAGATGCATGATCCCAATGAGTTGTTGCGAACGGCAATGAAAAGGGTGATGGAGTCAAAGAATTAGTGTCTGTATACAAGAATGGCTGCGGGTAAATAACCGATTTGTAGGCTTTGGATTGTTTAGCTCATATGAGTTCGGTTATCACAGCGTTTGAGAGTAGCTTTCGTATTATACATTAAGTACCTTTAGCCTTTTATTTTTCTATCCAACTCATCCATCCCGAGGCTCTTCGCGGTTGGGGAATAAATAGGTTAAGTATGACAGACTTTAATGATAGACGCGAACAGGAACGGCTGCAATCATATCTCAAAATTCATCTTAAAAAATCCTCTCTGGAGCTTTCAGAAGAAGAACAGATAAAGAAATTAGAGAAGAAGGACCGTAATAAATGGATTATGTTAGCGGTCAATATAGCAGCAGTACTCGTTTTCAGCTATTCTTATTATGCCGGTATCACCAAGCTGGGAAGTACTTTTCTTATTATTATTTTAGCGGTGTTCGGCATTAATGTGGGACTTATTTTTTATCAGAAAAAGCAGATAAAGGAACTGATCGAATATTTGACCTGGAAGAGGGAAGGTTAAGCTTGAAAATTAGCTTTCGGGTTATTGGCAGGCTATGAAAAAACGAAATATGAAAGCCTTCATAAGATAAAAGGATGAGTGAGAAATTTTTTACGTCTACTGATGAGCTGCCCGTATGGTAACACTTTTTCCAAAAAAAATGTATTTTGGGTTGAATGCTGAGAGGAAACATTCTATTTTAATTTTTCCCTAATTAATGAATGTTTAGATGTCCACAAAATATATATTTGTAACGGGAGGAGTTACATCTTCGCTTGGCAAAGGAATAATCTGTGCGTCTCTCGGTCGCTTATTGGTGGCGCGTGGTTTGCGGGTTACGGTGCAAAAGTTAGATCCCTATATTAATGTGGATCCCGGAACCATGAATCCCTATGAACATGGAGAAGTTTATGTGACCGAAGATGGTGCTGAAACCGATTTGGACCTGGGACACTATGAGCGTTTCCTCGATATTAAGACGTCTCAGGAAAATAATGTGACCACCGGCCGCATATACAATAATGTAATTTCCAAAGAGCGCCAGGGAGCCTATCAGGGTAAGACCGTTCAGGTGATTCCCCATATTACGGATGAAATAAAGTCGCACACGCTCTCCTTGGGCGAATCTGACGATTATGATGTCGTTATTGTTGAGATTGGTGGAACCGTTGGGGATATCGAAAGCTTGCCCTATATCGAGGCCGTGCGTCAGCTGCGTTACGACGTAGGGCGCCAGAATACGCTTTCTATTCACTTGACATTGGTTCCCTATCTATCAGCGGCACGCGAGCTTAAAACGAAGCCCACTCAGCATTCGGTAAAGACCCTTTCAGAGAGTGGCCTTCAGCCGGATATTATTGTAGCACGCTCGGAGTATGAGCTGGACATAACAATTCGCGAGAAAATTGCCCAGTTTTGTAATGTGGAAATGAAGGATGTGGTAGCCTCCTTAGATGCCGAAAGCATTTATCTGGTGCCGCTATTGATGCAGGAGGAGGGACTGGATGATCGGGTTATTGAAAAGCTGGAGCTGGAAGCTGAGGAGCCTCAGCTGGATCAGTGGATGAATTTTGTTGAGGCCGTTTGCAATCCATCCTGTGAAATAGAGATTGCCCTGGTCGGTAAGTATGTGGAGCACCATGATGCCTATAAATCAATCGTCGAGGCTTTTATTCATGCCGGCGCGGTAAATGGTTGTTCAGTAAATATTCGGTGGATCCATTCCGACCATTTGACTAACGATAATATTGAAGAGAAACTGGATGGAATGGCCGGCATTATAGTCCCGCCCGGTTTCGGCGAGCGGGGTATTGATGGCAAGATAGCCGCTATTACGCATGCCCGCGAGAATGAAATTCCCTTTTTCGGAGTTTGCCTTGGGATGCAGTGCGCTGTAATAGAGTACGCCCGCAACAAATGTGGTTGGCCAACGGCTAACAGCACAGAACTTGATGAAGATGCTGAGTATCCTGTTGTGGATTTAATACCGGATCAGCTAAATGTAGAGGAGAAGGACGGCTGTATTCGATTGGGACTATACGATTGCAGAATAGTAGAAGATTCCAAAGCGTATAGAGCTTACGGGGAAACGCAGATACAGGAGCGTCATCGCCATCGTTATGAGATAAATAATAATTTACGTTATAAGCTGGTAGAAGAAGGAATGGAACTGACAGGGTTCAATCCCGAGCGTGATCTGGTTGAAATTGTTGAATTGGAAGAGCATCCCTGGTTCGTGGGGGTACAGTTCCATCCGGAGCTTTGTTCGACCGTAAAAAAACCGCACCCACTGTTTGTTGATTTTGTACAGGCCAGCCTTGAACATGCCGAAGAACATGGTTATAGTAAGTCCGTAAATCGCGAGAAGGCTGTTAACTAATTCTGATGAGTAACCAACAAGAGCAATTTAGCGGAAAACTTAGGTTACGGGCTTGTGGCTTGCTTATTGAGGAAGGGAAATTGCTGGTTGTTAAACTTCTGTCGCCAATTACGGATCGAGTGATCTGGATGCCGCCCGGGGGAGGAGTTCACTTTGAGGAGGGGCTTGAAGAGGCTTTAAAGCGTGAGTTTCTTGAAGAAGTAAATGTTGAGGTCCGTGTAGGCCGCCTTTTGCATGTTCAGGAATTAATTAAAGAAGGATTTCATGCGATAGAATGCTATTTCAAAGTGTATCGACGATCAGGCAAGCCAGAGCTGGGGACTGATCCCGAGCTGGCTGAAGATGAGCAGCTGCTGCAAAAGCTTGAGTTGTTGCCTATAGCAGCACTTTCCGAATATCCCTTTGTGCCAAAAGAGCTGATTCCGAAATTACAAAACCAGGAAGGACCCATTTCAAGTAACATATTCGGCTCTCAACAGCTAACATCACAATAGACCTATCAAGTAAAGGAATAAGGACCGTTATATTGACAGCGATGTATAAAAAAAAGCCACTTATTAGCCTTGTTCTACTTTCTGTGCTATGCTTTTCCTGTAAACAGACCCCGGAAAAGCCCGAACAGACCGTTATTACGAATGTGAATGGATATACCTTTTATAACGGAGCGCTCGAAGAGTTTTCCTCTATTGCTTTTTCGGATGGGAAAGTGGTGGATGTTTACAGCGACACTTCTTTTGAAACTTCTTCAAATACCAAAGTTATTGATGGTAAAGGACGCACCATGCTTCCCGGTTTGATTGACGCTCATGCCCACGTGATGGGCCTGGGTTTTAAGCAGATGAATGCTGATGTTACTGGCAAAGAATCGGTGGAAGCTACACTACAAAAGGTGGAATCCTATGCTGCACAATATCCGGATATCGAATGGATAGAAGGGCGCGGATGGAATCAGACCCATTGGGATATTGGTCGTTTTCCGACCGCTGAGGAATTAGATGGAGCGGTTAAGGAGCGTCCTGTTTGGTTAATGCGTGTGGATGGGCACGCGGGATGGGCAAACTCCAAGGCGATGGAGTTAGCCGGGATTACTGCAGAAACGGAGGATCCGGAAGGAGGTAAGATTATTCGCGATGAGGAGGGGAATCCAACGGGGGTATTTATAGACGGAGCTACTGATTTAATCTCATCAAAAATTTCTGACCCTTCTAAAAAAGAACAGATGATGGCCTTCCGGAAAGCCTTGCAGCAAATGCGCAGTCACGGATTAACGGGCGTACATGATGCTGGAATTGGTGCTGCCTACTGGCAGCTCTACAAACATTTTGCCGATAACGACAGCTTAACAACGCGTATTTATGCAATGATTAAAGGGACGGGAACTACTTTTGATTCTCTTGCTCAGAAGGGGCCTGTAAAATCATATGACCATGATATGCTTGCGCTTCGAAGCGTAAAATTGTGGGCAGATGGCGCTTTGGGCAGCCGGGGAGCCGCTATGCTTGCACCCTATAGCGATGATCCGGATAATAAGGGCTTGCTGCTTTTAAATGAGGAAAAGCTTACCGCGAAAATTCTGAAAGCAGCCTCTTCCGGCTTTCAGACGAATGTACATGCCATAGGGGACCGCGCGAACCGAGTAGTGCTAAATGCTTTTTCAAATGTAAAGGATAGTCTTGGAGAGCAAGGACTGCGAAATCGGATTGAACATGCCCAAATTGTTTCTCCGGAAGATATTCCCCGCTTTAAAGAAATGAATATCATTGCATCTATGCAGCCTACCCATGCTACCAGCGATATGAATATGGCGGAGGATCGTATTGGAGCAAAGCGTATGGAAGGGGCTTATGCCTGGCAGACCTTTTTGCAGCAGGGAACGGTTGTGGCTTCGGGATCAGACTTCCCTGTTGAACATGTAGATCCTTTCTTTGGCCTGTATTCAGCCGTTACGCGTCAGGACCATCACGGAAATCCGGAAGGTGGCTGGTACCCCGAACAGCGGATGAGCAGAGCAGAAGCTTTACGGTCCTTCACCCTTAGTGCAGCCTATGCAGCCCACCGCGAAGAGGTGCTGGGCAGTCTGGAGCCGGGAAAATGGGCGGACTTTATTATTATCGATCGCGATTATTTTAACGTAAAATCTGCTGACATCTGGCAGACTGAGGTACTTGAAACCTGGGTTGGCGGCCAGAAAGTATATGAAGCACAAGATTAAGGCATACTGTTATACTGTTTAGTTAATAATGAAGATTAGAATAGGACAGCAAAATCCGGAAATTGGCAATTTAGAGAAAAACTTTCGTCTCATCGAGGAAGCGGTTCATGCTGCTGAGTCTGCTGATATTGACTTGCTACTGCTTCCTGAGTTGGCAACTTGTGGATATTTTCCAAAGGATATGTTGCGTCATCAGTCTTTTCTGGATGAAATTTATGCCATGAATGCAGCGCTTGCAGCTCTTGTCACAGATATGACGGTGATTGTTGGTTCAATTACGACCAATAATGGCGGAACGGGACGTAATTGCTTTAATAGTGCTATCGTTTTGAGGCAGGGGGAAATTAAGGCTAAGGTGCATAAAACGCTTCTCCCAACCTACGATATTTATGATGAGCTCCGTTATTTTGAACCCAACCACGAATTTCGATGTATCACAGTAGATGGGAGAAAGTTGGGCATCACGATATGTGAAGATATATGGTATAACTATAGTCAGCCTCAGTACCATGTTTATGAAGTACAACCCGCTAAAAAGCTGGTAGAACAAGGAGCGGAAATGATTGTGAATTTATCTGCTTCTCCTTATGTACATAAACGGCACGAAGGAAGGCTTGATATACTGCATCATAATGTTCAGGATTTGCAAGTGCCGGTACTATATTCTAATCAGGTAGGCGGAAATGCTGGTTTGGTCTCTGATGGTGACTCGCTGGCACTTAATGCTAAAGGAGAGGAAGTAGCCCGTGCCCCAATGTTTCAAGAAGCAACTATTGACCTCCAATGGCAAGGAAAGAAATTGTATGGCAAAGAGGCAGCACTTGCACCGATACCTCCGTTGGTGAAGCAGCAGTTTGAATGCCTTAAATTAGGGCTGCAAGATTATTTGTCCAAGTCCGGAATTACGGATCAAGTAATTATTGGTCTTAGCGGTGGCATCGATTCGACTCTGGTCGCCTGTATTGCAAAAGAAGCATTAGGGGCCGAAAATGTATTGGCCCTTACCATGCCGTCCCACTTTTCTTCTGAGGGAAGTGTGAGTGACTCTGAAAGGCTGGCTCAGAACCTGGGCATTGAATTGAAGGAACTGGCCATTCAGGATGTTTTCGCGTCTTTTATGAATACATTGCCTCCGGAATTTGAGGAGGATTCTTTTGGTATTGCAGAAGAAAACCTGCAGCCACGCATCAGAGGCATTCTGATCATGGCTTACTCCAATAAGTTTGGCCATATGGTACTCAATGCAAGCAATAAGTCGGAATTGGCTGTGGGCTACTGTACGCTTTATGGGGATATGGCCGGTGGGTTAAGCCTCATAGGTGATTTGTATAAAACAGAGGTATATGCTATGAGCCGCTGGCTGAATGAGCATCATTATGAACAGGAGGTTATTCCAGAGGAGATTCTGGAAAAGCCGCCAAGCGCAGAACTTCGCCCTGATCAAAAGGATTCCGATTCACTGCCGGATTATGAATTGTTAGATGGAATTTTAAAAGCTTATGTCGAGGATGAATGTAGTGAGCATGAGATCGTTAGCCGGGGATATGATCTGAAAATGGTAAATGATGTACTGTCAATGGTTGATGGAACAACCTATAAACGGGCACAGGCCGCACCAGTGGTTAAGCTTAGTGCTAAGAGTTTTGGCCCGGGCCGCCGCTGGCCATTAGTACAAAATTGGACCAGAGGAGGAGTATGGGAGCAGTAGGGAACTCACAAGTAATTTCTTTAACAGAAAGTTATATTTCTAAGAGTCTTACTTGGGATATTTCAGCCGTAATAACGAATCAAATGAATACCGAAGAATGCATATAACGAATAAATCTCTATTTTTTACACTCATAGCCCTCATTGTCGTCCCTGTTAGTTTGGAAGCGCAGGAAGTGCCGGTTGATATCAATTCCAGGGAACTTCCAGCAAATGCAGGGACAATGATCCATAGTATACCATTCGCCGACTATGTTGATTCCAGTAAGGCAGGTAATACAGATGACGGTAATTGTTACCAGAAGAAGATAGAAAAGAGGTAATGCAAAAAGTAGCTGGTATATATCGTGTTCATCTTAAAGCAATGGAGGCGCAGCTTGATGGTGATCCAGTCAGTGCCGAAAAATTTATCGTTAGGGCTTTAAATATGCTGCAGAATATACTCAATAAATATCCGGAAGTGCAGGCGAGCAATCGTTTTAGCGAAGTATATCGAACCGTTATGACTGAATATCGGAAGTTTTACGGGATTGATCGTTCTGAAGGTGAAGTGAGAGGGGATATATTTGCTATACAAAAAGAGATGTTTTCTGAAGAAGAAGACTGGATGGATGGCACTTATAAAGTGCCGGAGAATTTGCCCTACCGATCTACAGAGGTAAATTTGCCGCAAAATGATAAAGTAAACCGGTATTTAACTTATTTTTCTGAAAAGCGGCATAACGTGATGAGGAACTGGCTGCAGATGTCGGAAAAGTATTTTCCCATGATGAAAAGGATTTTCAGGGAAGAGGGAGTACCAGTGGAGCTAATCAACCTGTCGATGATTGAAAGCGGCTTAAATCCAAAGGCGCGGAGCTGGGCCTCCGCGGTGGGTATATGGCAGTTTATTCGAACGACTGCCTCCGTATACGGGCTGGACGTTAATTGGTGGGTCGATGAGCGGCGTGATCCGGAGAAAGCTACACGTGCAGCAGCGCGTCACCTTAGTGATCTACATGATGTATGGGGCGATTGGCACCTGGCGTTGGCAGGCTATAATATTAGCCCCCGCGGATTAAAGTATGCTATTAAACGGGCTGGAGGTGAAAAGGATTATTGGGCTGCTTCACCTTATCTGCCGAAGGAAACGCGAAACTATGTTCCCAGCTTTATTGCCGCAACGATGATTAAGATGAACCCTGAAACATTTGGCTTTAAAAAGGATTACGGGACTTCGCATTATAATTTTGAGACCTATCAGGTGGAATCGCTAATGTCGCTGGAAGTGTTAGCAGATGCAGCGGGTATTAGCGTAGAGAAGCTGAAGGAGTATAATCCCGAACTGTTGCGATGGGCTACACCGCCCGGGGATAGCTACGAACTAAAGCTTCCCAAGGGTACACTTAAGCTTTTTGCAGCTAATTACAAGAAAATTCCTGAAGATGAACGAGGCCATGATGTAGTTAAGCATACCGTGAACAAAGGGGAGTCGCTGGGAGTTATTGCCCGTAAATATGGAACATCAGTGCATGCACTTTATGAAACAAATAAAGATTTGTCGAGCACAATTTATCCGGGGCAAAAAATTATAGTTCCTATAGCCGGAACCAGTGGAAACCAAGTGGCCTCGAGGCGGTCAACACAGAAGACTACTAAAAAGGCAGATGATATAACATCCAAAAAGAAAACACAAAAAAAGGAAAGCTCATCAGAAAGTTCGAAAATACAATATAAGGTGCGCGGCGGAGATACCATCGGACATATTGCCGAGTGGTTTGACGTAGGAGCATCACAGATCCGCCGCTGGAATAATACCGGCAATACTATTCGTCCAGGACAGTTTCTAACTATTTATGTGCCTCAAACTAAAAGGTCCTTTTATGAATCGGTAAGCAAGATGTCGCATAATAAGAAGCAAGAACTGGTTCGCAAGAAAAAGGCAGGGGTTGATGTAGCTGCTTCTTATATGGCTACCAATTCCAGCTCTGGCGGTGCATATATTGTGCAATCAAATGATACGCTTCTTGGTATAGCCAACAGGCTTGACATATCCGTTAGTCAGCTCAAACAGCTGAACGGGCTCAGCAGCTCACAGATATATGTGGGACAAAGATTGCAAACAGGCAGCAATAATTAGATATAGGTAACAAACTTCTGAGTCTTTTTTTGTAACTTAATTCTCTTATGGGCAAAGCGGACCTACATATTCATACTACAGCATCTGATGGACATATTAGCCCTTCTGATGCCATAAGTTCGGCGATATCGCATAAGCTGGATATTATTGCCATTACTGATCACGATACAATAAACGGATATCTGGAAGCTGAAAAGATAGCTCGGAATAAGGATGAAATTGAATTGATTCCGGGTATAGAGGTCACCAGCGATTTTAACGGGCGGGAATGCCATTTGTTAGCCTACTGCTTTGAGCCAAAACACTATGCCATTAAAAAAATGGTGCATGTTCATCGACAATCTCGCCTTAAGAGGGGAGAATGGATAATTAAGCAGCTTGCTAAAAAAGGGTTTGAACTGGACATTAAAGAGGTAAAGGCTGAAGCCCGGGGCGGCAATATCGGCCGGCCGCATATTGCTGCTGTCTTGCAGGATAAGGGTTATGTAGCCTCGTACAAGGAAGCTTTTGTTCGTCATCTAAGTGATCAACAGTTAGGGGATATTTACAATGAATATTACAGCCATACTAAAGTAATAGAGACTGTTAAAGGAGCCGGCGGGGCCGTCGTTATCGCTCATCCTGGCAGGCTCTATTCAAATAAAGAATTAGAAAGGCTTGTAGCGGCCGGTGTGGATGGGATAGAAGTAATCCATCCAAGCCACAGCTATGATATCCAGAAGAATATGGAAGATTTTGCCGAATCCCACCATTTGTTGAAAATGGGCGGCAGCGATTTTCACGGGAGTAATAAAAATTACCAGAAGCATTTTGGTATAGTAACTATTAATACGCGGAATGTAAGCCATTTACGGCGTATGACGGAACAACGAAAAATTAATTTAAATAATGTCACATCAAAATATTGAAGGCCAAACGGAACAGGTGGACTGCAAGGTGGGTATTGCAGTGTCTGCATGGAATTCATTTATCACGGAACCACTTTTAGAAGGAGCTCTGGAAGTGCTGAGAGCTAAAGGGATAGATGAAGAACAGATTATAGTAGCACATTGCCCGGGTTCGTATGAATTGCCTTTTACAGTGGGGAAATTGCTCGAACATACCGATGGGGTAATTGCATTGGGTTCGGTAATACGCGGCGATACCCCGCATTTCCAGTATGTCTGTGATGCAGTAAACCACGGAATTACCGAATTAAATATAGCATCCAATAAACCAACTGTATTTGGCGTTTTAACTACAGATAATGCGCAGCAGGCACGTGAACGGGCTGGGTTAACCGGCAATAAGGGCAACAAGGGGGTGGAGGCCTCTTTAGCTCTGTTGGAGATGGTTAGTCTTTCTCGTAAACTTGACCAATTATAAGTTATAGCCGCTTGATATAACGGTGATAAAGCTCTAATATTGATAGCTTCTTAATTTACCCGTTTTACACTTTTGGATTCAATCTCGCTTACAAATACAGAACAAAATAGCAACGACAAAAAGTCGCAGGCTCAACTTATTGAGCAAGGACAAGTGCCGGAACACATTGCTATCATTATGGATGGGAATGGGCGATGGGCCAAGAGCCACGGGAATATCCGGGCTTATGGACATAAAGCCGGAGTAGATTCTGTTCGCGATATCACTGAGGCTTGTGCACAACTGGGCGTTAAATATCTGACGCTTTATGCTTTTTCAACGGAAAATTGGTCGCGTCCTAAGATGGAAGTAAATGCGCTTATGCGACTGTTAGCCAGCTCACTCCGCAAGGAAGCAGAGAATTTAAATGAAAATGATATCCGTCTCGATACAATAGGCCAAACTGATCGGTTTCCCCAAAAGTGCCGCCGCCAGCTGGAAGAGGCAATGGCCCTTACCGAGAATAATAATCGATTAAATCTTTGTTTGGCACTGAGCTATTCGGGTCGCTGGGATATCATAGAAGCGGTAAAAAAGTTAGCCAAAGAAGTGCAGAACAATAATATTATTCCCGAAGATATTGATGATCAGTTGATTGACGATCATCTTTCGACTGCAGATATACCCGATCCGGATCTTATAATTCGAACAAGCGGCGAATATCGGCTAAGTAATTTCCTACTTTGGCAGCTTGCTTATTCTGAACTTTATATTACAGAAACCTATTGGCCGGTTTTTCGGCGAAAGGAATTGTACAAAGCAATAGAGTCTTTTCAAGAGCGCGATCGTCGCTTTGGTAAGCTTTCAGAAAAGGAACAAAAGAAGATGAAGGCTCATCCGTTCAAGAGTTGACGATATAACAATTCACATAAAAAATTTACGTTCACTATTATACAAGAACTAATTTACGTGAAGAAACTACTACTGGCTTTTGTTCTATTCTGTTTCATCTCTTTACCATCGTTGGCTCAAGAAAGTCCTGCTGATACTACTACATTTCAGATTGAAAATCCGATGAACGTACAGCCTGAACAGCTCGAAATCATGGGTATAGAAGTAGAGGGATTGACGACCTCGCGGGAGGAATTCGTTATATCAACCAGCGGTTTAAAGGAAGGCGAGCGGATTACAGTACCCGGCGAAGATATTTCAAAAGCAATCAAAAACCTGTATCAGACAGGGTTGTTTACAAATATTAAAATTGTAGAAGAAGGCCGCCAGGGTCAGGGTATACTATTAAAGATTAAGGTTCAGGAACAACCGCGCCTTGAAGAATATAAAATTAGCGGGGTCAAAAGTTCTGCCAGGGAAGATCTTAAAAAACAGATTACGCTAATACGTGGCTATGCAGTAACAGAGGCATCAATCGCGCAGGCTGAGAATACCATTAAGCGCTATTTCAAAAAAGAAGGTCACTGGGATGTCAGCGTAGAAACAGAGGTTACCGAACCTGATGAGGTACGAAACAGAGTACAGGTAATTTTCCGCGTCGATACTGGAGACCGCCTTGAAATTAAAGATATTACCTTTGACGGTAATGAGGAGTTTAGTGATAAGGAGCTGCGAAAATCTCTTGGATCTATAAAGGAAGATAAGTGGTGGAGTTTCTTCTCCAAAAAACTATTTAAGGAAGAGGACTTTGAAGAAGCCAAAGAAAATTTAGAAGCGTTTTACCAGGAGCACGGTTTTCTTGATTTTAGGGTAACCAGCGACACGGTTTATACCTTTCCATATACCCAGCGCCGGTTGTATGTGTTTAAGACGCCTGCCCGGGGTATTAGAGTGAATATGTCTGTTTATGAAGGGGACCAATATAAGGTTAGAAATATAAATTGGGAAGGGAATACGGTATATAGTGATGATGAGCTTACCCAAACGTTGGGCTTTGAAAAGGGGGATGTTTTTAACAAAACGAAATTTCAAAAACGCCTTCGCATTAATCAAAAAGGACCTGATGTTACCAGCTTGTACCAGGATATCGGATACCTTTTTTTCCAGGTGCATCCTGATATAGAGGTGGTGGCTAAGGATTCTGTAGACCTGAATATGCATATTATTGAGGACGAAATAGCCTACGTTGATGAGGTCTCTTTTGATGGTAATACCAAAACTCACGATGATGTGATCAGGCGGAATTTACGTACTGTTCCCGGTCAAAAGTATAGCCGACAGGCCATTATACGAACGATCCGCGAACTGGGTCAGCTTGGATACTTTAAACAGCAAGCAATAGAGCCAAATTTAGATCCTGATCGCGAAAATCATACAGTAGATATCAACTATTCACTGGATGAATCGCAAAGTACCGATAACTTCGAGTTTTCTGGTGGATTTGGAGGGCGCGGTATTGGATTGATTCTTTCGGCCCGGCTGAACTTCAATAATTTCTCTATCCAACGTGCAATAAAAGGGGAAGGCTGGAATCCCATACCTTCTGGAGATGGACAGAAATTATCGTTAGGCGTTCAGCTCACCGGCAGCGGTTATCAGAGCTACAGCATAGGATTCCAAGAGCCTTGGTTGGGAGGGAGGCCCCTTTCATTTGGTATTAATAGCAGTTACGATCTAATTAAATACCGAAATACCGATCAACGAAGCGAATTGTTTTCAAGCAGCGTTTCACTGGGACGTCGTTTAAAATGGCCGGATGATTACTTCACGCACCGGAGCATTCTTTCTTACAGGCTATATAATGTAACCGGCGGTGCTAGGTTCCTTCCAGAAGGGGTTTCCAGTATCCTTAGCATCAAACAGGTTATTGAGCGAAATTCGACTGATAATAAGATATCCCCCACTACGGGTTCCAAGCTAAAAGTTTCAGGAGAACTTGCCCCACCATTACCGGGTTTTGCACAGTACTATAAGTTTAAAACCAGCTACCAGCACCACTTGACACTCGTAGGCAAACTGGTACTGACTAATTCAATAGAATACGGCTATCTGGGCTACTTGGGTTCCGGACAAGAAAGTGAATTCCAGCGCTTTAAGTTGGGGGGGACAAAGCTGCAGCAGCGGCAGTCTTTTTTAGACGATAATATTGATTTAAGGGGTTTCCCAGGCGGTTATAATGGTTCCATCACGGCCTATAACAGCGATGGTCAGAATGTGGGGGGACGACTCTACTCAAAATACTCACTGGAATTGCGTTATCCCGCCATTACGGAAGAGCAGGCGCAGGTTTACCCCTATGCTTTTGTTGATGCAGGAAATGCTTATTTAGATTTTAGCGAATTTGCCCCCTTTGATGTTAAGCGGTCAGCCGGTTTTGGAGCTCGTATATATTTGCCAATCCTGGGGTTGGTTGATTTAAGTTATGGATACCGTTTCGATGGTATACCCAATACTCAGGTGCAGGCCGGTCAGTGGGAGTTCCTTTTCAATATTGGTGCTCCATTTTAAAGAAATGGTTACTCTAATTGCTAAATGCGCTGATGCATTGTTCGAGGGCTGATTATTTTCTGAAGGCTGCAGGCAATTATTTGTATATTAACCAGTTATATATAAAGTAGACGCTTAGGGGAATTTTAAAATTCTATAATAATTGAGTTTTACCTTTCGTTAAAAAAAGAAAGAAATTCATTAAAATTGTTAGTATAATCACAGGCTCTTACTAAGTAGAAAGCTAAACAAGATTGAACCAATGATTAAAAAGATACTAAGTTTAACCTTTTTGTTACTGCTATATATAGGTTCTTCAGCCTATGCACAGCAGTTAAAGATAGGCTATATGGATACCCAAGCAGTATTAAGTGAGCTTCCACAACGTGATAAGGTGGAAAAGCAGCTAAATGGTTTTATTGAAACCAAAAGAGCCGCTTTGGAAACCAAAATTGCTGACTTTCAAGAAAAAGTGGCTCAATACCAAAGTAATAGTGATAATCTAACCGATCAGCAAGCTAAGCAGCAAGAAGATGAGCTGGCAGAAACTGAGGCTGAGTTAAGGGAGTTTCAAGAACAAATACAGTCTGAGATACAACAGAAACGGGAATCATTACTACAGCCTCTCTATGATTCTATGGATAAGGCAATTGCCCATATGGCTGAAGAAAATGGGTTAGATTTTGTTTTAAATGAAGCCACCAATAACGGTGAGAACATCATTTACTACTCGGCTGATCAACAGATCGATATCACACAAAAAGTGATCCAACGTATTAAACAAACCTCTGCAAAGAATTAACCAGAATAACAGAATACCTACTATGCTAAAACGAATACTATCAACATCTTTTTTTGGCTTATTTCTTATCGGAATGGTCAGTACAGCATCCGCGCAAGTAAAGCAAGATCTGAAAATAGGATATGTGGATCCGCAGGCAATTCTAACCAAAATGACTGAGATGAAAGCCGTTCAGCAGCGTTTACAGAACTTTATGGAAGATAAGCGCAATGAGCTTGCTCAAAAGCGTCAGGATTATCAACAACAGATTTCCGAATATCAGGAGAAGGAAGCTGTTTTATCTGATGATGCCAAGAAAAAAGAAGAAGAGCGATTGGGAGAGCTTGGAGCGGACCTTCAGGAATATCAGACGCAATTGCAGCAAGAAGTCCAGGAAAAGCAGCAAGAATTGGTAGGTCCTCTTCTGGATCAAATAGATCAGGCTATTGCAACAGTTGCTGAAGATATGAACTTGTCCTATGTCTTGAATACAACTACTAGTAATGGCGATGTGATTATTTTGTATGTATCTGATGAAGCCCAACAGAAGTATGATATTACCGAGAAGGTGCAAAACGAATTAAATGTGTAGTTCCATATAAATTTTAACTAAGATTATAAGGACAGCTTCAGGCTGTCCTTTTTTATGAGCAGCTTATTCAAACTGTATTTTAGGTAATATCGAACCTTTTAACGATATTGTACTGAAGGGACGTTACCTTTTCGGGAAGCCAGAGACATGAATAGAATTCACTTTGAACAAATTCTTTGGGATGAAGGGCTAGAGCGAGTAATGGGGCTGGATGAGGTAGGACGTGGATGTCTGGCTGGGCCGGTTGTAGCGGCCGGAGTAATTTTTAAGCCCGGTACTTTTGATGGGGCAATTAGAGATAGCAAAGCCTTGTCACTTAAAGAGCGTTTGAAGCTCAGCCAACTCATTCAAGAAAAGGCTGGATATTGGACTATTCAGTGGTGTTTACCCAGGGAAATAGATGAATTGAATATCTTGCATGCATCATTAGAAGCAATGAAAAAATGTTCTGAACAGCCTGATGCCTGTCCGGATTATTTATTGGTGGATGGAAATAAGTTTAGTGCGGGGAATATTCCGCATAAATGTATTGTCAAGGGGGACGACCGGTCTATGAGTATTGCAGCCGCTTCTATTATTGCTAAGGTGTATCGTGATCGGTGGATGCAACAGCTTCATGATGAGTTTCCCTACTACAGCTGGAATACCAATGTGGGTTACCCAACAGCTGACCATTATGAAGGACTCAAGGAATATGGGGCCACTAAATATCACCGCCAGAGCTTTAAACTACGTACAGATAAAAAGATTACAGATATACTTGAAGAGAAGTGAATTAAGGGAGTGCTTATTAGCTGCATCTGATGAATAAGGCAGACTGTCTTTGTAGTTTTGTAAAAATAAGACTTACTTAGCGGTAGATGCTAAATTTGCGTTTATTGGCGTCAAGATTTATGCAGATAGCCAGCATCATAGTGTTTGTAACAAGTGCTGATCCGCCGTAACTGATGAAGGGAAGGGGTAGGCCAATAAGTGGCATTAAAGCCGTTGCAGAGCCGATATTTATAAAGAAGTGGGCAGCATAGATAGTCGTCACTCCTACAAAAACAAGTTGGGCAAAGGGGTGCTGATGTATTTGGGTTGCTTTGAGTAGTACCAGTAAAAAGCCTAACATTAATAGCACTACCGTTGTGGATCCGATAAAACCAAATTCCTCACCAATAACGGCAAAAATAAAATCAGTCCATTGCTCGGGCAAAAAGCGACGTTGTGTTTGGGTACCTTCCATATAGCCTTTTCCATAAAGCCCCCCGGATCCAATAGCAGTTTTAGCTTGTATAATGTTCCATCCGGCTCCATGTGGATCAAAAGAGGGGTCAGTAAAAGCCTCAATGCGCGCCCTTTGGTGCGGTTGTAAGATCTGGAATAAGGCCACCTGTACGGTAACAACTAATAAGATACCCATGACGAATGAGGCAAAAGTTATCCATGTACCCCGTTGTAATATAAAGATCATCAGTGAAATAATGATAGCAGCCAGTAGTCCCCAATACCAGGCAATAATGCTCATATAGCCAATGATAGCCGGCGAAATGATAAATAATGACATGCCATAGGGTAAACCAGACCAAAAAAGTACAATAGGGATAAGAGCGATAAAGATTATGGCTGTCCCGGTATCATTTTGCAGTAAAACTAAGATTGCAGGTACCATAATAATAGCAATGGTAGTCAGTGCTGTTTTAAGATTTTCGGCTGTTTTATTCCGCTGGTTGGTCAGATAGTTGGCTACAGCCAATATTGTGGCAATCTTCATCAGCTCACCGGTCTGTAAATTGACGGGGCCAATGTCGAGCCAACTTTTAGAGCCATTAATTTCTTTACCTATAATGAGCGTCAAAATCATTAAAAGTATTCCCAGCAGGTAAAATATATAAGCACCTTCTTGAAAGCTCCGTGGATTGAGATATTGAAAACCAATGAGGACCAAAACAGCAATGCCCAGGGAGACGAGCTGTTTGTAGAAATTAATCTGAACATAGCTTGGTAAAAAGGCAGAGCCTGGACCCTGGGTAGCGCTGTATATAGCAACCAGACCTGTAGTTACCAGTCCCAGCCAGAAGGTGATAAGAGGCCAATTATATTTTTTCAGCTGAAGCATAACTTGATTAGCCTTCCTGCGGTTCGGATTCAAACTCTTTGGCGTAATTGAGCACTCGTTGACGACTTATTTCACCGGTAAGGTACTTTTCAATCATCAGAGAGGCAACCGGAGCGGCAGAGACAGATCCATAGCCACCATTTTCTATAAGTACTGCCACTGCAATCTGAGGGTTATCTATGGGGGCAAATGCGATAAACCATCCGTGATCTTCGCCATGTGGGTTTTGAGAAGTTCCCGTTTTACCTGCTATGTCGATACTGTCCATTTTGGCATAATATCTGCCGCTTCCATATTCCACCACCCGGCGCATACCTTCTTTAATGACCTCAATGTTATTGCTGTCAACCCAGCTTATTTTGGAGGTATCAGCGGCAGGATATGTAGTGGCATTACTTTTTTCAATGGCATGAACCAAATGAGGGGTAACTTCATAACCTCCATTTGCAATTTGTGCGGTAACCTTGGCCATTTGCACAGGCGTCGTTCCCATAAAACCCTGTCCAACACCTAAACTCAATTGATCTCCTATACCCCAGGTGCCCTCCCCAAGAACCCTGTTAAGATAAGAGCTGTCTGGTAATATGCCCGGTGATTCGTTGGGTAGTTCTATACCTGTTGGTTGGCCTAAACCGAAAGAAGATGCTAATTTATGCCATCGGTCAATGCTATAGGTGTTTACGATCCGGTCCATGAGCCAAAAGAAAAAGGTGTTGCTTGATTCCTGGATGGCTCTTACTATATCATATTCGCCGGGGTTGGCGAGGTCATTATACCGACGGCCACGATAATAATATCCGGGGTTGTAGATTGTGGTCTGTGGTGCAATAATTCCCATTTCCAAGCCCATAAGTCCCATTAACGGTTTGAAAGTAGAACCCGGTGGCTGCCAGCTTGCTATTGCTCGATTAAACAAGGGATTTGCTGGATCAGTGTTTATTTTAGCCCAATAGTCGGGGTCCAGCCGCCCCGAAAGCTTACGGATATCGTATTGTGGAGAGCTGACAATACTGAGTACGCCTCCTGTTTGTGGATTTAGCGCTACAGCACTGCCCCGTTTACCAACCATGATGTCCTCAGTAAATTTTTGTAAGCTGGCGTCGAGCGTAGTTTTAAGGTTCGCCCCCTTTTTTGGGGGCTCGTCAATAGCCCCGTTTTGATAAGAGCCGAGGCTTTGACCTAGCGCATTAACCATAATATACTCTGTGCCATATTCACCCTTTAATTTAGACTCATACGTTTTTTCCAGGCCGGTTTTTCCTATTTTATCTCCCAAATGATAATTTTTGTGCTTCGAATATTCTTCTTCTGATATCTGCCGGAGATAGCCTAATGCGTGAGAAGCCTGCAGGCTGTCGATTGGATAGTCGCGTTTGCTCTCTATTTGATGGCTTATGCCGGGTAAACGCCAAATGTTTTCCTGAATTATGGAGAACGTTTTAAAATCTATCTCGCTGACAAAACGAGAGGCACGGTACCAGGAATATTCACGGGATTCTTCTACCCGTTTTTTTAGTACTGAGACCGGAACGTCCAAAATGCGGGCTAAGAGATCGGTGTTTGATGTATCATAATTGGCCGGTGTTATGGTTAAGGAATAAATGGGTTTGTTGTCAACCAGGAGCTTTCCATTTCTATCGTAAATGAGCCCCCGGGCAGGACTTACGGCTTTTTGCCGCAAAGCATTCTGCTTACTGAGTGGTCCGTATTTATCATATTCAAGAATTTGTAAATCGAATAGACGGCCTATAATAGTTAAACTGATTAGTATGACAACGGCCTGAAAAACTCTTATAGATGTTTGTGTACGCTTCTTTTTATTCTTCTTCATACTACTCAATTATTTGTTTTAAACAGATAAATAAAGCTTGCAAGAGTAGCGGTATAGAAGCTATTACCAAGCAGGTTTTTCCAGAAGGATAACTCGCCTGAAAAATTAAGAAGTGTATTGGTCCCTTGAAAGATAATATTATGCAGCATTGCAACCAACAAAACGGTAATAAATACTTGTCGTGTAGATAGCCGTACCTTTTGGTTTTTAGTTACAAACCGGTGGCCAAGGTAAACAACTAATGTTTTTGAGAACATATTCAACCCCCACAGATCCAGAAAAAAGTCCTGCCCAAAACCTAACAGAGCAGCCATTAATAAAGAAGAGGTACGGCTATTTGAGCTCATATGCCCAACCAGAAAAATTATGATGATGTCGGGCTGTACCCCTAAGATGGTCAGGTGCCTGAATGCAAGTATCTGCAGAAGAAGTGCTCCTAAGCCTAATCCAAAATTTTTAAATTGCTTGGTATTCATTGAAGCGCTTCTTTATACTCATTCTCGAGCTTTTGCCGGGAGGTATCGGGTTTTGATTTTACAATGAATCCAGCGCCCATGCGGTATAGATTGACAAAAGGTTTTAAGAAGATTATTTGTGTTTCTTTGCCGGGTAAAGGGGCCGTTTCCGAAACGGTTCCTATTGGTAAACCAGCAGGGAACTGATTGCTGTAACCCGAGGTCACAACCACCTCACCGGAATCTACTTCCACAGTTTGAGGCACATAGTTAAGGCGCAGCTCATGGTTAGAGTCCCTATCCCAGGAGACAATTCCATAGGAATTGGAGTGTTGTAGTTTGGCACTGACATTGAAAAGGGAGTTAAACAGGGGCATGACCTGGGAATATTTGGATCCTGCTACTATGACCTTTCCGGCCAGCCCATGAGCTCCCATGAGTGGCATTCCGGGCTGAACACCATTTTCCCTTCCTGCATTTATGGTCAGCACGTTGGATGCCCGTTTAAGTTCTTTGCCAACGATCTGCACCGGATACAGGCTTAGAGTACTTGCACGGCTAAAGTCCAGCAGGTTCCGCAGTCGCTTGTTTTCCTGTTCAACCGACCGTAGCTGACTGAGCTCATCCAAAAGAAGCACATTTTGTCTTCGGAGATCGGTATTTGTTTTTAAAGCCTGACGATAGAGTCTTAATTGGGAAAGGGGCTCTTCGAGGTAGCTAAAAACGGTGACTGCCGCTCTTCGTACGTTATCCAGAGCTCCTTGGTTGCGACTAACCATAAGCGTCAATGCTGCAACAAGAATAAACGCCGTTAAAATATGGTCTTTGGCATTAGTTATTCCCTGAAAACGTAGTTGCATTCACCAGGTTGACGTTTAAGAAATTACGGTTCGATAGTACTCAAGCTCTTCCAGTATCGTTCCAGTGCCGCGTACTACCGCTTTTAGCGGCTCTTCCGCAATATGGACCGGTAGATCCGTTGTTTCACGGATTAACTTATCCAGGTTTTTAAGTTTAGCTCCGCCTCCGGTTAGCAGAATACCGCGATCAAGGATATCAGCAGAGAGCTCGGGAGGCGTTTGTTCAAGTGATTTAGTAACGGACTCAACAATTGTATTTACGGACTCTGAGATGGCCTCGCGAACATCTTTTGAAGAAACATGGCGGGTTCGGGGAACACCGTTGACCAGATCGCGCCCCTTGGTATCCATCTCGAGCTCTTCATCAAGGGGGGCGGCCGACCCTATCTCGCACTTTATTTTTTCCGCTGTACGTTCACCAATAAGCAGGTTATGGTTGCGGCGGAAATAGTTAATGATATCTTCGTTTAGCTCATCACCGCCCAGCCGTACCGATTGGGCAAAAACGATGCCCGATAGCGCAATGACTGCGATTTCAGTCGTCCCACCACCGACGTCAACAATCATATTACCTATTGGTTCGTGTACATTTAGCCCAATTCCGATCGCTGCAGCCATCGGCTCATCGACCAAGTGCACCGATTTTGCGCCCGCATGTTCGGCACTATCGCGAACCGCTCGGCGCTCGACTTCAGTAATGCCGCTGGGCACACAAACGACCATTTCGCGCGTGCTGGCATACCATTTTGTTTTCACTTTTTGAATCATGCCGCGAATCATCTGTTCGGCAACTTCAAAATTGGCAATAACGCCGTCGCGGAGTGGTCGGATAGTGCGAATATTCTTATGAGTCTTTTCATGCATCAGCCTTGCCTCATGGCCTGCTGCAACAGGTTCATCCTGCTTGTTGAGGGCCACAATAGATGGTTCATTCAGCACTACGCCTTTATCCCTTGAATAAATAAGCGTGTTAGCGGTGCCCAGGTCTATAGCTATATCAGTGTACAGCCAGTCGAACCATCCTCTTTTCTTGTTCTTTTTTTTCGCTTTGTTAGCGTTTTTAGCCATGTCTTTTTAAAGTGTAGATATGCTTAAATAGTAAAATTAATAACGGTGAAAAAGGCAAGAACAAAAATACAATTTTGTATGCCTATTTCCGAATGAAAAATATCAAAATACAGCATGCCTGTTTTTAGTGACGGAAATGACGCTTGCCGGTAAATACCATTGCCAAATTGTGCTCATTAGCAGCTTCTATGATCTGCTCATCCCGAATACTTCCACCAGGTTGAATAACGGCGGTAGCTCCTGCCTCGGCCGCTGCTTCAACGCCATCAGGAAAAGGAAAAAAAGCATCTGAGGCAATGGCAGTATTTTTAACCGACAGGCCTTCTTCCTTTGCCTTCGCGATGGCAATTTCTGATGCTTCAACGCGGCTGGTTTGCCCGGTTCCAATGCCAATAGTCTGGCGGTCCCTGCCATATACAATAGCATTCGATTTTACATGTTTCGAAACCTTCCAGCTAAAAAGCATATCTTTAATTTCCTGATCCGTAGGCTGTCGCTCAGAAACTACTTTGAGGTCTTTTTTTGTTGATATCACTGAATCATTCTGTTGGCGGAGAGCTCCACCAAATATAGAGCGGAATTGCTGCTCTTTTGTTCCATCAAAACTTTTTTTATGACGAATAAGGCGACGGTTTTTCTTTTGAGTAAGCAGTTCCAGCGTACCATCAGAGTAGGAGGGGGCAATTATAATTTCAGTGAATATCTCATCAATGGCCTGAGCGGTAGCAAGGTCTAATTCTCTGTTTACGGTAATGATACCCCCAAATGGCGATTTGGTATCCGTTTGAAAGGCTTTTTTCCAGGCCGTATGCAAATTTTGGTCGGTTGCAATACCGCAAGGCACTGTATGTTTAAAAATAGCACAGGTAGGATCTTCATCCTGGAAGTCTGCAATAAGTCGGAGTGCTGCGTCTACATCCTGGAAATTATTGTAACTAAGCTGCTTGCCGTGGAAGCAATCGATGTATTCATGCTGATCTCCATACACAGCTGCTTTCTGGTGAGGATTTTCTCCATATCGCAGATCCTGTGACTTGGAAAGAGATATGTTCAGCTGTGTGGGCTCCTTTTCTTCTTCCGGGTCTAAATCATTAAAGTAATTGGCAATATGGGTGTCATAATTGGCAGTATGGTTGAAAGCTTCTTTAGCCCAACTTTGCCGCTTTTCAAAGGGGATAGTCGCGCTTTCGTTCAGCAGCTTAATACAGTTTTTATATTGCATAGGATTCGTTAATACGCAGACATGTGCAAAATTCTTTGCGGCGGCGCGGATCATCGTCGGCCCGCCAATGTCGATATTCTCGGTGGCGATGGCCGGCGTACTATCAGGTTGCGTAATCGTATTCTGAAATGGATACAAGTTTACAACGACCAGCTCTATGGGAGCGATGTCTAGGCGTTCCAGCTCATCTACATCGGGCTGGTGGCTGGTTCTGGCCAGTAAACCGGCGTGAACTATCGGGTGCAGCGTTTTTACGCGGCCGTCGAGGCATTCCTCGAAACCAGTAACGGTGCTAATATCGGTAACGGGAATATTCGCCTCCCTAATTTTACGGGCTGTTCCACCGGTTGAGATAATCTCTACATCAGCCTGATGAAGGGCCTGAGCCAGCGGGGTGATGTCTGTTTTGTCAGAAACTGATAAAAGGGCACGGTTTAGGGTAAGATCGTGCTTGGGAAGTTTAGAAAGAGGGGTTAAAGACACAGTTAAGGGGTTTTTTTTGAGTTAAATTCGTCAGCAAGTTTGGCAATGACCTCTGGCAGCAGCTTATGCTCCATTTCTAAAATTCGGTTAGCCAGTGTATTGGCATTATCTGATGGAGAGACGGGAACGGTACGTTGTGCCAAGATTGGGCCGTCGTCATATTTCTCCGTGACTATATGCACCGTACATCCTGATTCTTGGTCGCCGTTTTTAATAACGGCCTGGTGGACATTAATCCCATAAAATCCTTTTCCGCCATATTTAGGCAATAGCGAAGGGTGTATGTTGATGATACGTTCGCTATAGGCTTCAATAATTGGGGAGGGGATCTTAAGCATATATCCGGCGAGTACAATCAGGTCGGTCTCCCATTGCTCAAGTTGTTTGAGCATGGCTGAGTGAAAGTTCGCCTGTTTAGAATGGTTGGAAGGAGATATAACGCGAAAAGCTATATTGTGCCGTTTGGCGCGCTCAATAGCCTGTATGCTTTCTTTATTAGTGATTAAGCCACTAATCTGTCCATCGATTTGACCGTTTTCAACCGCCTTGATAATAGACTGAAAGTTGGTTCCCGATCCGGAAGCGAAAACGACAATATTAAACAATTGAAAAAAGCATAAGTTATAAATGTATTAGCCTCCGAAAATAAATAAAATCCGGTAAAATGATAAGCCTATTGTGAAAAATATTGTTAGGCAGCCCGGCTGCTATGAGGGCTGAAATATTTCTTGTTAACTGAGTACGTGGAAATTGTGGATGCTCCAGCTGATCTGGTTAATAGTAATC
>Ga0079226_10000445_pt1 | contig 28781 bp, 24 predicted proteins | sample Poulit2014_FD_76345 | JGI IMG/M metagenome (GOLD analysis project Ga0079226, IMG submission 76345) | Agricultural soil microbial communities from Georgia to study Nitrogen management - Poultry litter 2014 | ecosystem: Environmental > Terrestrial > Soil > Agricultural land | place: USA: Georgia...
AGGAGGATTATTAGTGAAAAACAAAAAAGCATTGATTTTTATTGCACATCCTGATGACGAGGTGGCCTGTGGCGGAACAATTGCAAAGCTTGTCCAGAATGGTAATCAGGTTGTTGTGGCAATTGCAACAGATGGCCGTAATGGAACTCATAACTATAATGTTTCTCCGGAGGAAATTAGTCAGACTAGAAAAAAAGAAATGAAAAATGCTGCGGATGTTTTAGGAGTGAATCATGTAATATGGATGGATTTTCAAGATGGTACTTTAGAATTCAACTTAAGTAAATTAAAAGAAAGCGCATTCAAAATAATAAGGGAAGAAAAACCAGATATTGTATTTACCTTTGATCCTTGGAAGAGGTGGGATCCACACTCAGATCATAGAACTATTGGATTCGTTGCAGTTGAAGCTGCTTATTTAGCTGATGGATGTTGGTATTATCCACAACATATTGAACAAGGTATAGAACCTCATAATGTTTTGGAAACATTTTTATTTCATAGTGATGAACCAAATTATTTTAATAATATCAAGGATAACTTTGAGACAAAAATCAATGCCGCTAATGAACATAAAAGTCAGAGTTTGCAGTTTGATTCTTTTGGAGAAAAATACTTAAATGGACAGAAAAGTAGGATGAAATCGGAGAAGGAACTTTATATAGAAGCTTTTTGTAAGATGAATAATTCAGATATCTCCTTGGAAGGGAACGGTTAATAATGATGATGTTCAATGATTCTAAAAAAGACTCGTTATTGTTAAAGAAATCTGTACTATTGATAATTGCTATATTTGTGTTCCTAGTTATCGGAATTTTATCCGGATGTTCAAGTTCATCAACTGATTCCTCAGAAGAATCAGTTGATGAAAAAGTGACTATTACATTTTCTTTTTGGGGAGACCCAAAACAAGTTGAAGATACTGAGAGAATTTTAAAGAAATTTGAAGAGAAATATCCTGATATTAATGTTGATACTTGGCATGCACCCTGGGATAATTATTTTGAAAAAATACAAACGCGCTGGGCTGCTAATGAATCACCTGATGTTATGTTTTTAACAGATATTCCTAATTATGCTTCTAAGGGTGTCCTGAAACCATTGGATGATGAAATTGAGGAAGACGGATTTGAATTAGATAATTATAATGAAGCCATGTTTAATGCATTTACTTATGATGATGAATTATATGGACTACCTCGTGATAATGACACAAAAGTATTTTTTTACAACAAAGAGCTGTTTGATGAAGAGAATATTCCTTATCCTGAAAAAGACTGGACATGGGATGACTTCAATGAACTTGCCCAGAAACTTACTAAAAAACAAAATGGAAAGACTACTCAGTACGGTGTGGCATTTGAGCCGGACTGGTGGCGTCTATGGGTATGGGGAAATGGTGGAAAACTATTTAATGATCCAATAAATCCTTCGAAAACTGAAATGACTCAACCAGAAGGAGTCGAAACCATAGAATTTTTATCTAATCTGATGAGAGAGGGATATGCACCTTCATATGAAAATCAAAGTGATTCATCTAAAATATCACAATTATTTATGAATAATCAAGTTGCAATTGCTTTTGGTAATCATGCTTTAATTCCACAAATGGAGGATACTGATAATTTAGATTGGGATATTGTAGGTATGCCAAGAGTAGAAGGAAAAGAACCTGTAAATAGTGGTGGTGGAGCAGGATATGTCATATCAGATGATACTGAAGAATTCGATGCATCTTTTAAGTTGTGGAAGTTTTTGCTTGGTGAAGAAGGACAAACAGAGTTTTTAAAAGCCGGAAATATGGTGCCTGCTTCAAAAGAAGCCCAAGAATCAGATGAATTTTTAAAGGATAAAGATTATGATGCTGAAGTATTTGTTGAAGAAACATCTCATGCTTATCCCGAAGCACCTGTTTTTCCAGAATGGACAGAAGCTTCACAAAAATTTAATTCAGCATTTGAATCGGTATGGATTGGGGAAACTGATGCTGATGAAACTCTAGAAGAAGTTGAAGTAGAAGTTAATGATTTATTAGATTAGAGATGGTAAGTATTGTTAGTTATAAATAGGTTTTATCAGAGTTTTTTATAATAATATTTTAAGATTTATTGTTTTTTCTTGTGATTGTCATATGTTGAAAATGATGTATATTGTACAGTCTAAACTAATTAATGTAAGAGAATTTTCAATATTGTTGTTAGAACTGCATCTTAATCATTCTTCTTTGTAAACTAATTCATATCAGCATCCACCTGAAAAAGGGTGGATGCTTATGATTTACTGATTAGTATTCGCCATATACTAAATTGAGTTTGTAAAAGAAAGGTGGTTCATCGATTATGAATCATACTGAAAAGAAACCAATTAAAAATAATAAAAAAAATAAGCTTAAAAGAAAAGAAGGATGGGCAGCATTCTTTTTCTTATTACCAAGTTTCGCAGGATTTCTTTTATTTTATGTAATAGCTTTTGTAGCTTCTGTCATTTTAGGCTTTTTTGACTGGGATTTTATACAATCACCTGAATTTGTAGGATTAAGTAATTACATTCAATTGCTATTTCATGACACATTGTTTAGAAAAGTCCTTTGGAATACAATATATTTTACAATATTTAGTGTCCCATTATCAGCAGCAGTTGGTTTAATTATTGCAGTCGCATTAAACCAAAATATTAAAGGAGTAGTTGTTTATAGAGCATTATTTTTCATACCTTATATTACTTCGTTAGTAGCTATATCCTTGCTATGGCAATGGATATTTAATGATACATACGGGTTATTTAATTCTATTTTAACTAAAATTGGCATTTCAAATCCTCCTCAGTGGCTATCAAGTACAAATTGGGCAATGCCTGCAATAATTATTATGAGTGTTTGGGCTAATTTTGGGCTTTCTATGATTCTCTTTTTAGCTGGATTGCAAAACATACCGAAGGATCTTTATGAAGCTGCTTCTTTAGATGGCGCTTCTAAATTTAAGAAATTTCTGTATATTACATTTCCGAGTCTAACCCCAACAACTTTTTTTGTTATTGTTATATCGACTATTAATTCGTTTCAAGTGTTCTCTCAAGCGTTGATCATGACAAAAGGCGGACCTAATGATGCAACAAATACAGTGGTCTATTATATTTATCAAAATGGATTTGAATATTTCAAAATGGGATATGCTAGTGCAGTGGCAATGATTATGTTTGTGATAATCTTTATTATTACATTATTACAAATGATATTACAGAAGAAATGGGTTCATTATTAAAAAAGAAGGTGATCTTGTTGTCAGATAAAAGTAAAAATAAGTTGAGTTTAAGTCACATATTCTTACATGTATTTTTAATTGTAAGTGCGGGAATTATTATTATTCCATTTGTATGGATGATTTCTACTTCTTTAAAGCCATTGCAAGATGTATTTACTTTAAATATTGAATGGATACCAGAAATTTTTGTATGGGAAAATTACATACGAGCTTGGACAGAACTTCCTTTTCTAAGATATCTTTTAAATAGTGTAATTGTGTCGGTAGTCGTAACTTTAGGAACCTTAATTTTTTCATCAATGGCAGGATATGCATTTGGTCGTTTAAATTTTCCTTTCCGTGATCAGTTGTTTTTATTATATCTAGCTTCTATGATGATTCCAGTAGAAATCACTGTAGTACCTAATTTTATATTGATGAGTTTTTTAGAATGGACTGACACCTATCAAGGTATAATTGCCCCTCAAATGTTTAACATTTTTGGAACTTTTTTAATGAGACAATTTTTTATGTCATTACCAAAAGAACTAGAAGATTCAGCAAAAATTGATGGCTGCAGTCATTTTAAAATATATTATAAAATTGCTTTGCCATTATCTAAACCTGCTTTAGCAGCACTTGGTATATTTGCATTTATGGGTTCTTGGAATAACTTTTTATGGCCACTTATTATAACAAAATCGGATAATTTGAATACAATTCCAGTTTCCATATTAAGTTATCAGGGACAGTTTACTACAGATTGGCCAGTTTTAATGGCAACAGCAGGTTCAGCAGTTGTGCCTGTTATTATTGTTTATTTAGTATTCCAAAAGTATTTTATAGAAGGTATCACTTTTACTGGAATGGGTGGAAGATAAGCTTTTGTTTTAACATAACTATGATTTAAATGATTTTTGATACGAATATTGATGAAAATTGGAGGAAATAATGAATAACAAATGGAATTTTAATACAATAGCGATTCATAGTGTTCAATCATCAAACCATAAATGTAAAGCAGTTTCGGAGCCGTTAATTCCTGCAGTTGCTTATTCGTTTAATTCTGCGGATGAAGCTGCAGCAGTTGTGAATGGCGAAAAGAAGGGCGTGTATTACGGAAGATTTGGAAATCCAACTTCTCAAGCTTTAGAAAAGAAAATTGCTATTATGGAAAATGGTGAAGCAGCTCTCGCGGTATCAAGTGGCATGGCAGCTATAAGTATAGCGATTATGACTTTCTTGAAACAAAGTGACCATATGATAGTTACAAATGATATCTATGGTGGAACACATAAATTTTTATCTAATATCGCTACAAGGTATGGAATTAGTTATGATTATGTCGATTGTACTAGCATTGATATGATTGAAGAAAATATTCAATCTAATACTCGTGCGATTTATCTGGAAACGCCATCAAACCCTACTTTAACAGTGACTGATATAAAGACCATATCAAAGATTGCTCATAATAATAATCTTGTCGTTATTGTAGATAATACTTTTATGACACCTTATTTACAAAGGCCGCTTGATTTAGGAGCAGATGTAGTAGTTCATAGTGCTACTAAATATATGAATGGTTACGGAGATGTCATCGCTGGATTTGTTGTTGGAGATCAAGAAGTAGTTAATTATATGAGGGATAATGTAATGGGGGATTTAGGGCAGGTAATGAATGCGTGGGAATCGTACCTTATTTTAAGAGGACTAAAGACATTGGGTATTCGTATGGAAAGACATTGCGATAATGCTAGGAAAATAGCAAATTTCCTAGATACTAATGATATAGTGGAAAAAGTACATTATCCCGGTTTTAAAAGCCATCCTCAGTATCAGTTGGCAAAAAGACAAATGAAAAGAATGGGTGGGATTGTTTCTTTTGAAATTAAAGGTACTGCACAAGATTCAAAACATTTTATTAATCAATTAGAGCTCGCGATGATTTCTTTTAGTTTAGGAGATCCAGAAACGTTGGTACAGCATCCTGCATCAATGACGCATTCGTCAATTCCAGAAAAAGATTTGTCTAAGTTTGGAATTTCTAAAGGATTAATTCGGTTATCTGCAGGATTGGAAGATGCAGAAGATATCATCGCTGATTTAAAGCAAGCGCTAGAAAACCTCAAAGTAAATATTTAACTTGATGTGGTTTAACTCCCCCCTATTATCTTTAATTTTGTATTTATATGTCCATACTAAGCACGAGGTGAAAGTATGGACGGATACAGAAGAAGCAGTCATGCGGTTGAAAAGGAAAGAAACATATCAAGACACAATAGAGTTGATTCAAGAAGAACAATTGACCGAGAGTAAACTTAAGATGGTGATTATTAGCGGATTTAGAACGTGTTGGTGCCATTTAGCTAATGCAGCAAAAGTTTATAAAAGTGCCAATACTAAATAAACAGAACGTTTGGAAAATTGCTCATTTCCACACTTTATTCAATATAGCTATATTATTTTTCCATATTTACCTTAGATTGCGAGATTGTTTAGTTGGCTTTTTCCAAAACAAAGTGCAAGTTTTTCCTTTCAAGTAAGACTTTATGAAAGGATTGTTAAACGTACCTGAAGAAGCTTTAATTTATGTAGTGGAAAGTAAATTTCCGTCTAGCTGATATATCATTAATCGACTCAATTGGACATAGTTTTGGAAAACATAACCTGAAGAGCGGATACACTTAGATATGCTTCAAATAATCCCCGTCCGAAAAGGATGGAGATTATTTGACGTTTACTTATTAAGTGTTTATTCTTCTCAATTGTGATTTTTCACCACAATGAGGTTCCCTCCTTTATTTCTTACATTTTCTAGCTGATTCGGGTCAATATTTTCATCTGTAACGATAGTGTGAATATCTGGGGCATTACAATATGTGAATAAAGAAGTCTTTCCGAACTTAGATGAATCAATAAGCAAATAAATATGATTCGATCTTTTACAAATCGTGCTTTTCATTTTATTTTCGAGTAAGTCTGAGTTAGAAGCTCCGTTTTCGACAGAGAATGCAGTTGCAGACATAAATGCTTTGTTGACATTAAACTTATCAATTATTTCATTGTCTGCTAATCCTGTAAATGATTTCGTCGACCGTTTATATGTGTTTCCAACAATTAATAAAGTAACATTAGGAAACATCACTGCTTTGTTCATGACTTCTAAGCTGTTTGTAATCAGGGTAAAGTGAATATTGGAATCGACTTGATCAAGTACATAATGGGTTGTAGTTCCAGAATCAATATATACTATATCATTCTCTTCAATCATGCTAGAGCAATAATGCCCGATTGTTTGTTTTTCCTTTAAATAGCTAATGTTCCGTTCTTCATATGCCAATGTTTTGTCAGAGGAATTGTAGACAACCCCACCATACACTTTGTGAATCACATTCTCTTTTTCTAATTCGTTGACGTCTCGTCGAATCGTATTTAAAGAGACATTAAATTTATCTTTTAACTCATATAAAGATACTTCTTGTTTTTGTTTAATATAGTTTTCTATTTCGTTATTTCGTTTTATTTTCATTTTCATCACCTTCTTGTAGTGTATCATAAAAACCTATTTATTTATATGAAAAAATACCAAAGTGACCAAAAAATATCCATAATTGAATAATATTATTGACTATGTGTTGGATAACTTATATAATATATTTACATTCGAAATTTGAAAACGATTACCGAGGAGGATATAGTATGGCAAATACACGAGTAATGAAGAACTATGTAAATGGAGAATGGGTGGAGAGCAAGAGTATTGAAACGGTTGAAGTTATAAATCCTGCTACCAAAGAAGTGATGGTTGAAGTACCTTTATCAACAAAAGAAGAGTTGAATGAAGCGGCTCAAGTAGCACAAGACACGTTTGAAGAGTGGAGTAATACAGATGTGAATAAAAGAGCTCGTATTCTGTTTAAATATCAACAGTTGCTCCAAGAAAATAAACAGGAGCTTGCTGAATTAATTACATTGGAGAATGGAAAAAGTGTTGGAGAGTCATTAGGTGAAGTGCAAAGAGGAATTGAAAATGTGGAATTTGCTGCTGGTGCTCCTTCGCTTATGATGGGAGACTCTTTATCTTCTATTGCGACAAACATTGAAGGTACAAGTTATCGCTATCCAGTTGGGGTTGTGGGAGGCATTACCCCATTTAACTTTCCAATGATGGTTCCGTGCTGGATGTTCCCAATGGCAATTGCAGTAGGAAATACATTTGTAATGAAGCCTTCCGAAAAAACACCGTTGCTTGTTGAAAAATTAGTAACTCTACTAGAAGAAGCTGGTCTTCCAAAGGGAGTGTTTAACATCGTAAATGGTGCGAAAGATGTGGTTAATGGAGTGTTGGAAAATGAACATATTAAAGCGATATCTTTCGTCGGTTCAAAACCAATTGGAGAATATGTCTATAAGAAAGGTACCGATCACTTGAAACGTGTTCAAGCGTTAACAGGTGCGAAAAACCATACAATTGTTTTAGATGATGCAAATTTAGAACAATCGATAAAAGACATTATCGGAGCTGCGTTTGGTTCAGCAGGGGAACGTTGCATGGCGGCAGCTGTTGTAACAGTTCAAGAAGGTATTTATGATCAATTTATAGAACGCTTAAAAACGGAAGCTGAAAATATCGTGATGGGCAATGGATTAGATGAGGGTGTGTTCTTAGGACCAGTTATTCGTGAAGAGAACAAAGAACGTACACTTAACTACATTGAAGGTGGAGAGAAAGAAGGAGCAAAACTATTACTAGATGGCCGTAAAAAAATGCCGGAAGAAGGTTATTTTGTAGGGCCGACAATCTTTGAAAACGTAACGAAAGATATGAAGTTATGGCAAGATGAGATATTCGCACCGGTTTTATCTGTTATGAAAGTGAAAGATGTTAAAGAAGGCGTAGAAATTGCAAACGAATCAGAGTTTGCTAATGGGGCATGTTTATTTACAGATAGTGCTTCTAGCATTCGTTACTTCCGCGAAAATATTGATGCAGGAATGCTAGGAATTAACTTAGGAGTGCCTGCACCAATGGCGATGTTCCCATTCTCAGGATGGAAAAATTCGTTCTTTGGTTCCCTGCATGCAAATGGTAAAGACGGAGTAGAATTTTACACAAGACGTAAAGTTGTAACTGCAAGACATGTAACGCCAGACTTTTCTAAGGAGGATTAATGATGAGTAATCTGTTATATAAAAAAAGCAATTTACAGTTATCCCCAGGGGTAACTGTAGTTCAAAATCTGGATGAGACAAATACGACATTGGAGCACATCCGTTTCCAAGTTGTAGAAATGGATGCTCTCGCTCAATTTGAAACAACATTAAAATACGAAGAGTTATGTGTTGTTGTTTTAACTGGAAAAGTGGATGTTTCAGTTGATGATGAACACTTTAAAGACTTGGGAACTCGCGATTCTGTTTTTGAGAAAAAGCCTACCGATAGTGTGTACATTCCTTCTCAAAAGTCAGTCGCTATTAAAGCTAATAAAAATGCTAAACTAGCACTTTGTTTTGGAAATTCTACAAAACAACTTGAAACGAAAGTTGTACGTGCAGCTGAAAATAACATTGAAGAGCGTGGAAAATATTCAAACAAACGACTTGTTCATGATATTTTACCAGATACAGTAGATTTTGTTGAAAATTTACTTGTTGTTGAAGTGTATACAGATCAAGGGAATTTCTCTAGTTACCCACCGCATAAGCACGATCAAGATGATATACCGAATGAATCACTGTTGGAAGAAACGTACTATCATGAAATTAACCCAAACCAAGGATTTGTTTTCCAACGTGTTTATACGGATGATCGTTCACTAGATGAAACAATGGCTGTGGAACACCAAGACTGTGTTTCAGTACCCAAAGGATATCACCCTGTTGGTGTACCGGACGGATATGATTTATATTACTTAAATGTGATGGCTGGTCCAACACGAAAATGGGTATTTTACAATGATAGCGATCACGAATGGATATTAGAGAGGGATTAATATGGCGAAATATGACTTAATTACAGTTGGTAGAGCGGCAGTTGATTTTAATGCCAATGAAATCAATCGCCCTATGGAAGAAACAATGACATTTACTAAATATGTCGGAGGTTCTCCAGCAAATGTTGCAATTGGAACAGCGAAACTAGGGTTAAATGTTGGCATGGTAACAAAAATATCGGACGATCAACATGGGAACTTTGTGAAAGACTATATGAAAAAGTTTGATGTAGATACCAGGCATTTTTATCGTGATAAGGAAGGGCGAAAAATCGGATTGACTTTTACTGAGATAAAAAGTCCTGAAGATTGCAGCATTTTGATGTATCGCGATAATGTAGCTGACTTATATTTACATGCAGATGAAATTGATGAAGAATATATAAAAAATACGGATTCTATATTGGTATCAGGAACTGCATTAAGTCAGTCCCCATCTAGAGAAGCCATTTTTCGTGCGGTAAATATCGCAAAAGAAAATGGTGTGGAAATTATATTTGAACTGGATTATCGACCGTATACTTGGCAGACAGATCCAGAAAAAAATATTTATATGATGAAAATTGCGGAACAAGCAGATATTGTTCTTGGAACGCGTGATGAATTTAATGTGTTAGAAGGTGACAAAGGGTTTTCTGATGAAGAATCGGTAAAGCATTTATTTGAACATTCACCTCGTTTGATTGTCATAAAACATGGTGTGAAAGGTTCGAAAGCATTTACAAGCGAAGGCGATGTGATTCATGGGAAAGCTTACAAAACAGAAGTATTAAAAACGTTTGGTGCAGGCGATTCCTTTGCTTCAGGTTTTATTTATGCGATTAAACACAATAAAGAGATAGAAGAAGCATTAAAATACGGTAGTGCAGCTGCATCGATTGTAGTTTCAAAGCATAGTTCTTCTGAAGCAATGCCGACTGTTCAGGAAATTGAAGATTTAATCAATAAGCATGAGGGATGATATGCAAATGGCGAATACAATTAGGTTGACAACAGCACAAGCTGTAGTGAAGTTTTTAAACAATCAATACGTGTATTGTGATGGTGAAGAAATTCCTTTTGTTGAAGGCATATTTAATATTTTTGGGCACGGAAACGTACTTGGAATCGGGCAAGCATTACAAGAAGACCCCGGACATTTAAATGTGATACAAGGGAAGAATGAGCAAGGTATGGCTCATGCCGCAACAGCATTTGCGAAAGAAAAATTGCGTAAACAAATTTATGCAGTGACATCTTCCGTTGGTCCAGGGTCTGCCAATCTAGTAACGGCAAGTGCAACGGCATTAGCGAATAATTTACCTGTGTTATTTTTGCCAGGTGATACATTTGCAAGTCGTCAACCAGATCCTGTTCTGCAACAAATCGAACAAGAACATAGCACATCGACTACGACTAACGATGCACTAAAACCTGTGTCGCGTTATTGGGATCGAGTTGAGCGTCCGGAACAGTTAATGTCCGCATTGTTACGAGCTTTTGAAGTGTTAACGAATCCTGTTTCTGCTGGTCCTGTTACTATTTCTATTGCACAAGATGTTGAAGGAGAAGCCTTTGAATATGATAAAGTATTTTTTGAAAAACGTGTACATTATATCGATCGAATATCTCCAGTGCAAGAGACAATTAATCGTGCAACAGAAGCGATAAAAAAAGGTGAAAAACCATTACTAGTAATTGGTGGTGGAGCCAAGTATTCAGGAGCAGGAGAAGCAATAGCAGATTTTGCAAACAAATATGGTGTAGGACTAGTAGAAACACAAGCCGGAAAGTCAACAGTTGTTGCAGATCATCCATATAATATGGGTGGACTGGGTGTTACCGGAACATTGTCGGCAAATTTAGCTGCAAAAGATGCCGATGTCATTATTGGTGTTGGAACACGTTACACGGATTTCACAACATCTTCAAAAACTGCTTTTAATTACACAGACGCACAATTTATTAATATAAACGTAAGCCGAATGCAAACATATAAAATGGATGCTATTCAGCTAGTTGGGGATGCAAAAGCAACGATCGAACTTCTTTCTGAAGCACTAGAAGGCTATGAAAGTGCGTTCCGAATAGATTTAGAAACTTTTAAAAAACAGTGGAACGATGAAAGGAAACGTTTATCGCAGATTGATGTCGATTTAACTGACGAAAATTACCGACCGGAAATTGATGACGGTTTAGGAAAAGAACAATTAAAAAAATATGAAGAAACTTTAGAGACGAATTATGCACAAACAAGAGCATTAATACGCGTCAATGAGTTAATTGATCCGACAAGTTATGTCATTACATCAGCTGGATCACTGCCGGGGGATATGCATCGAATTTGGAATCCTACTGTAGAAAATACGTATCATGTCGAGTATGGATATTCGACAATGGGGTATGAAATAGCGGGGGCGTTAGGAGTGAAGTTAGCACACCCAAATCAAGAAGTATACAGTATGGTAGGAGATGGAAGTTTCTTAATGCTTCATACTGAATTAGTAACGGCATTGCAATATGGTCACAAAATGAATATAGTGCTTTTTGATAATTCAGGTTATGGCTGTATCAATAACTTACAACTTGAACATGGTGGCAATAGTTATTGTACAGAGTTTACGAAGCCGAATGGAAGCGTATTTTCAGTGGATTATGCACAAGTTGCAAAAGGGTATGGTCTAAACACCTATACGGCTAATAACGATGCAGAATTAGAAGAAGCAATTAAACACTCCAAACAATCAGATGTCTCAACGCTCATTCATGTGAAGGTTTTGCCCAAAACTATGACGGATGGTTACGAAGGATTTTGGAACGTTGGGGTCTCTGAAGTATCATCAAGTGATATTGTAGAACAAAGAGCGGAAGAGATGTTGCAAAAGCGTCAACAAGCCAAGCAGTATTAATCGTTAACAATGACTGCTTTGCTCGAAAAAACGATAGAAGCATAGATTGAAGTAAAGTAAATCTATGCTTTCTTCTTATTATATGTACAAGAACGTATTGATACTAAATGGATAGTATGAGTTAAACGAAAAGGAGAGGGTTCTAGATGAACAAACCTGTTGTATTAGGAATAGTAGGTGCAGGAAACATTGGTAAATTACATATGAGTAATTTAATCAACGATAAAAATGTCCGAATTAAAACAGTATCCGATCTATTCATCGAACATTTTAAAAATAATGAAATTACTGAAAACATCGATGTTCTAACTGATGATTACATGGATATTTTAGGGGATGAAGAAATTAATGCAGTAATGATTTGTTCGCCTACCAATACCCATATTCCATTAATTAAAGAAGCGGCGAAAAAAGGGAAACATATATTTTGCGAAAAGCCAATTAGTTTTAGTGATGAAGAGAGTATTGAAGCATATCGTGAGGTAAAAGAGGCTGGAGTTATTTTTCAAATAGGCTTTAATCGAAGATTTGATAAAAACTTCTCATCGATTCGTGAAAGAGTTGCTAATGGAAAAATTGGGACACCACACATACTAAAGATTACATCGCGTGATCCTAAGCCTCCTCATATTGATTATATTGCCTCTTCAGGAGGGCTGTTTTATGATATGACGATTCATGATTTTGATATGGCACGTTTTATGATGGATTCTGAAGTTGTTGAAGTGTACGCTCAAGGTGCAAATTTAGTGAATGAAGAGATTCGTGAAAAAGGTGATATCGATACTGCAATTATTACGTTAACTTTTGATAATGGAGCAATTGGGGTCATCGATAATAGCAGAGAAGCAGTATATGGCTATGACCAACGCGTAGAGATGTTTGGTAATAAAGGAACATTAACAGCTGATAATGAAACGCCGACAAATATAACGTATTATCATCAAGAAGGTGTTCAGCAAGATAATCCATTGTACTTCTTTTTGGAAAGATATAATGATGCATATATTGCTGAAGTATCAGATTTTATCAAGAGTGTCTTGGCTAACGAATCTTCTTCTGTTTCTTTCTATGATGGGTTAATGGCTCAACGCATCGCGCAAGCAGCGCAAAGGTCGTTTGATAATAAAAAACCTGTACAAGTAGATACAGAAATATGGTGATGTAAATGAATAAAATATTAGAAAATGGCTTCCATGATGAGTATGCTGTTCCACAATTTAATATGAACGGAATCATTTGGTTAGAAACCATTCTGAAGACAGCGGAATCATGTAAGGCTCCTGTCATTATCGGAACAACTGACCGGATTGTTTCAGAATTAGGCGGTTTTGAGTTTTTAGTAAATGCGTTCCAGTTATTAAAAAAAAGATTTAGAATTACTGTACCCGTAGTACTCCATCTGGATCATGGACAGTCTGTCGAGAGTTGTTTCCAAGCAATTGACGCCGGATACGATTCGGTAATGTTTGATGGTTCAAGTCTTCCAATTGAAGAAAACATAGAAAAGACTAAACAAGTTGTCGAGTATGCAAAAAAATTTCAAGTTCAAGTGGAAGGTGAAGTTGGAAGTGTTGGAGGAACCGAAGATGGGATGACAACTGAATTAGCATACGCGGATCAAAACGAATGCATTCGATTGGTGCAAGAGGCAGGAATAGACAGTTTGGCTCCTGCATTAGGATCAGTTCATGGCCGATATCAAGGAGAGCCAAACTTGGGATTTGAGGAAATGAAATCCCTTCGCGAAGCGGTTCAGATACCTTTTGTACTACATGGTGCCTCTGGAATATCTGACGAAGATCTACAGCGTGCTATCTCTTATGGACATTCTAAAATTAACTACAATACAGAGTTGAATATTGCTTGGTCGAATGCATTACGAAATATCCTGCAAAAGGATACCGAAATATATGCACCTCTTGAAATATTAAAGCCTAGTAAGGAAGCGATGAGTGAGACAATAACGGCGATTTTTAAACGAACTGGTGCATTTCAAAGGGTGAAATAATTGAAATAAAGAGTACATCAATTAGATGGACTCTTTATTTTCATTTTTGGAATGAGGTGAGTAGAAGATGCATATACACAAGAATAAAGTAATTTTTATGATAATCTCCTTTTTGTTATGGTTTCCACATTTTTTGTATGTTCCTATATTATCTCCATATATGAGCGCAAAGGGAATTTCATATACTTTCATTGGTATTGTGCTAGGGAGTTATGGAATTATGCAATTGTTGTTGCGCATACCAATTGGAATAGGATCAGATATTTTAAATAATAAGAAAATGTTTATTGTACTAGGGATGTTCGCAAGTTTTTTAAGTTGTACAATCTTCATTTTTGCAGATAGCGGAGTTTGGTTGTTGACTGCTCGTACATTAGCTGGTGCAGGAGCAGCATCTTGGGTGGCATTTACCATCATGTATACTGGTTTTTTTACTCCGGAAAAAATGACTGCTGCAATGGGAAGTATTTCATTTATTATTGTGCTAGCTCAATATATTAGCATGAGTATTAGTGGTATGCTAGTTGATATGTTTGGCTGGGAAGCTCCATTTTATATTGCAACATTATGTAGTTTAATAGGATTGATACTGACTGGCTTTATTCACGAAGAAAATCGTAATGAAACAACGAAAGATGAACCAATGCGATTTAAAGATATACCATCAGTCGTTAAAAATTCAACGCTATTAAAAGCTGCTTTGTTGTCTATTTTTGCACATAGTATTATGTTTGCTACTATTTTTGGATTTATGCCTAATGTAGCCATGTCGATTGGTTTTACGGAAGGTTCGTTAATTTATGTGGTGGGTGCATTTATGATTCCGCATGCGATAGGAACCTTGTTAATCGGAAATGTCATTGTGCCACGTTTAGGAATATATCTATCTTTGATGCTTTCCTTTTTGGTTGTTTTTATTTCCTTAATTGTTATTCCATTCACGTCCAGTCAAGCATTATTTCTTTTCTTTCAAGCTTTTACCGGCTTTGGTTTAGGCGTGATTTTCCCAGTGTTATTAGGTTTACCGATTAAGAATATATCAGATAAGAAAAAAACAACTGCGATGGGAGTATATCAATCTTTGTATGCGATAGGTATTTTTGGCGGGCCTTATGTTTCAGGTTGGATGAACAATACATTTGGATTAACATCTGGATATTATTTCTTAGCAGTACTGGCTGTTTTAGGGACGAGCTTTGTAATGTATTGATCAAAAAAACAAAAAGACACTCAAAAATATTTAAAATATGTACAATAAATAATCGAAATATGATCAATATATAGGTGATTGTTGTTGTATTTTGATGAAAAATGATAGAAAGTTGATATAATTGTTTGCAATCTTAATTATTATTGAATATAATAATAATTAAGAAAAGCGCTTAACTCACATGAATTCTCAATATATTTCCTCTTATTTAAGAAATGGTATTTTATAAATACACTTTAGTTAAGCGCTTTACTCCTTTTCTCTACAGCGTGTAAGCGGAAACATATTGAATGAAACGAGACGCATGGTTATTGACTTTTGAGCTTGGAGGGAGTTTAGCCTATAACGCTGTATAAAGAATGTAAACGCTTTAGGGGTGCAGGTGGTTTCGTTTTCTAAAACTTTTACAAATGCAATGAATAAAGGAGCTTTTATGATGGCAGAAAATACAAAGCCAAAGATGAATAAACATGATTTCAGACGTAATTTAATGATGATAACTGTTATTTCAACGTTTGGTGGTTTACTATTTGGCTATGATACTGGAGTTATAAATGGCGCATTGCCTTTTATGAGCCAACCGGATCAGCTAAATTTGACATCTCTTTCAGAAGGGATGGTTGCAAGTGGTTTGCTACTTGGAGCGGCATTTGGTGCTGTTTTGGGTGGATTGTTGTCAGATAAATTAGGAAGACGGACATATATTTTTATTTTGGCTGTACTGTTTTTTGTGACAACGGTTTCTTCAGCATTATCAATAAACGTGCCAATGATAGTAATTAGTCGCTTCTTTTTAGGTATGGCAGTTGGAGGAGCATCTGTTACAGTTCCCTCTTTTTTAGCGGAACTTGCGCCAAAAGAACGTCGTGGTCGAATTGTGACGCAAAACGAACTAATGATTGTTAGTGGTCAATTGCTTGCTTTTACGGCAAACGCAATTATCGGGAATCTTATGGCGGACACTGGACATGCATGGCGTTATATGTTAATTATTGCAGCATTACCTGCAGTCGTTTTAGGGATTGGTATGATTAAAGTCCCTGAAAGCCCAAGATGGTTAATAGCAAAAGGAAGACATAAAGAAGCGTTGAAAAACTTAAAAGGGATTCGTTCAGGAAAAGAAACGGAAACAGAATATGAAAATATTAAAAAACGTATTGAAAAAGAAAGACAAGAAGAAAAGGCAGAATTTAAAGATTTAATGGTTCCATGGATGAGGCGAATTATTTTTATTGGAATTGGAATTGCGGTCATTCAGCAAATAACAGGTATCAATTCTATTATGTATTATGGAACAGAAATTTTAATTGATGCTGGTTTTGAAACTGGTGCCGCGTTAATTGCCAATATCGCAAATGGTACCATCTCTGTCATTGCTGTTGTTGTTGGGATGTGGCTGTTAGGAAGAGTTGGCCGAAAACCGATGCTTTTAGTTGGCCAAGTAGGAGCTGTAATTGCTTTATTTGCAATTGGTTTTAGTTCGTATGCATTTTCCGAATCGGAATTCCTTCCTTATATTGTACTTTCGTTTACGGTTGTATTTTTGGCATTTATGCAAGGGGCGATTGCTCCGGTCACATGGTTAATGTTGTCAGAAATATTCCCAACAAAGATTCGCGGATTAGGAATGGGAATTAGCGTCTTTTTCTTATGGATAGTGAACTTTTTTATTGGACTCACATTCCCAACGTTGCTTAGCTCTTTAGGACTGTCAACAACATTCTATGTGTTTGCTATTTTGAATATTTTTGCGATTATATTCGTGATAAAATATTTACCAGAAACTAGAGGGGTCAGTTTAGAGCAAATCGAAAACCATTTTAAGTCTTTCGATAAAGATAAAGGGGTTACATCGGAAGCAAATGAACTATTTTAATCGGAATATTACTATATTTTATGAATAAGGGTGTATAAGTATGTCGAAAAAAAAAGATCTGCAGATTGGATTAATTGGATATAGCATGATGGGGAAGGCTCACAGCAATGCGTACAGAGCTGCTCCATTTTATTTTGACTTGAAAAACAATCCTGTACTTCACACGATTGCTGGTCGAAATGAAGAAAAAGTTAAGCATGCACAGAAAAAATATGGTTGGGAAAATTGGACAACGGACTGGAATGAATTAATTCATAATCCAATGATTGATGTTATTGATATTTCTTCTCCAAATAATACACATCGTGAAATAGTGATGGAAGCTGCCAAAGCTGGAAAACATATCTTTTGTGAGAAACCTCTTTCATTAACGTTAAAAGAATCGAAAGAAATGCTGGATGTCGTTCGAGCACAAAATGTTGTTCATATGGTTGGTCATAATTATCGTTTCGCACCAGCGATTCAATTTGCAAAACAATTAATTGAAGAAGGACGTCTAGGAAAAATTTATCATATTAGAGCAACATTTTTACAAGATTGGTTAATGGATCCTGAAGCACCCCTAACTTGGCGTTTACAAAAAGATATTTCGGGTTCTGGGACATTAGGAGATTTAGGAATTCATATCATAGATTTAGCAAGATTTTTGGTTGGTGAACTAAGTGATGTCGTTGGAATGATGGATACATTTATTAAAGAAAGACCACTAGGAACGATGACCGACACATTGCAACTAGAGTCAAAAAGTGACGAATACGGAGAAGTCACTGTAGATGATGCTGCTGCATTTTTAGCAAAGTTTGAAAATGGAGCAATGGGAACTTTTGAAGTTTCGCGCTTTTCTGCAGGGAATCGAGCAGGAAATCGTTTTGAGATTAATGGTGAATTTGGTTCTATTCGTTGGGATATGGAAAACATGAACAACTTAGAGATTTATTTGGGTAATGATGAGCCTGGACTACAAGGATTTCGTACCATTAATTGTACAGAAAATAATCATCCTTTTGCGGGTGCTTATTGGCCGGCAGCACACATTTTAGGATATGAGCACACATTTGTAAATATTATAAAAACCTTTTTAGATGGTGTAGCCAATAATGAGTCGCCACAACCTAATTTTGTTGATGGTGTAATCAATCAAGCAGTTGCTGAAGCGGTAGAAACATCTACAGAGAATGGGAAATGGGTACCCATTAATGATGTGTTAAAAGAAAACGGCATTGAAAAAGAAGAATTAACGCACGATTTATAAAATGAGAGGAGCTTTTTTAATGAAAAATTTAGATTATCGTTTTGATGTAGGAATTGCAGCAATTAGCTGGGTGAATGATGACATCCCTGGTTTAGGAGATGAAACAACGATTGATGAAGTGTTATCTGAAATGCATGACATTGGTTATATTGCAACAGAAAAGGGGCGTACTTTTCCAGATGATCCGAACGAATTGAAGGATTTACTAGGAAAGCACGACATCACTTTAGCAAGCCAATTTATAGGCATAAAATTTTCCAATCTTGGTCAGTTTGAAGAAGAATTTGCTTCTTTTAAAAAACAGGTTTCATTTTTAGAAGGAATGGGCTGTGATTATGCAATTGTATGTGAAATGGGTGGATCATTGCATTGGGATGAAACAGACCCTGATCGCAAAGAACCGAAGAAATTATCGTCTGAAGAGTGGGATGCTCTTGTTGATGGTTTAAATAAAGCAGGAAAATACGTTCAAGAGCAAGGGATGACGCTCGTTTTTCACCCGCACGCCGGAACGGTTATCGAACAAAAAGAAGATGTCGATAAACTTATGGAAAGAACAGATGAACGATATGTACACTTGCTTTATGATACGGGACATGCGTATTACGGCAACTATGATCCATATGAAATGCTTATCACATACTTAGATCGTATTTTATACGTCCATTATAAAGATGTGCGAGCGGATATCTTAAAGCAAACAAAAGCAGAAGGCAAATCATTCCGTGAAGAAGTAGTCGAAGGTATTTTTACGGTGCCAGGAGATGGAGATATCGACTTTAGGCCTATTATGAAACAATTAATGGAAACGAATTATCGAGGGTGGGTCGTTGTCGAAGCAGAGCAAGATCCAGCAAAAGCGAATCCATATGATTATGCAAAGAAAGCAAAAACATATTTAGATCAAACTGAAAAAGAATTGCGAGAGGAATTGGAAAAGTAATGGAGGGAATCAAAATGGCAAAAGTAAAGGTAGGATTTTTAGGAGCTGGATATGCAGCAGGATTACATGCAGGTATTTTACAAGAAGATGAACGTGTGGAAATTATCGGGATTGGTGATTTATATGTTGAAAAAGCGGAAGATCTAGCAAATTCACTAAAAGGTAATATAAAGGCAGTAAGTAGTTTGGAAGAATTACTAGATTTAGGGGTAGATACTGTTTATGTTACAACACCTAACACATTGCATGTGAAACCAGTAGTTACTTGTCTGGAAAAAGGTGTAAACGTCTTTAGTGAAAAACCGATGGCGACAACAATCGATGATGCCGCCAAGATTCGTGATGCTGCAAAAAATTCAACTGGGATATATAATTTAGGAATGAATCGTCGATATGCTTATGTTCACAAGGAAATTAAAGAAAGAATTGATAACTACTCTTTAAAACCTAGTTTAGCGCATATAAAATTGAATCGTGGAGAATTATTGCAGCCTGCTTGGACTGCTAATCCAGAAGTAACTGGTGGTTTTTTATATGAAACTACGATTCACCAACTTGATTTATTGTCGTATTTCTTTGGGAAAATAACTTCTGTTAAATGTGAAGCACGAAAAAATATATCGGATTCGCAATTCGATAATTTCGCTATGTTGTTTACTTTTGAATCTGGGATGATTGTAACGGTAGTATCATCGGCACATTCTGGTTGGAGTTTTCCATTTGAGTCGATTGAAGTATATGGGGAATATGAAACGATTGCGACAGAAGAAATTGAAACGATTCGTCATAGTAAAGGGCTAAACGAGGTAGTGAATAAAAAAGATTATACAAAGGTTCCGTTTAAAGAAAAATGTGGGTATGTGGAAGAGGATAAGTTATTTGTGGATGCAATCCTTGGAGAAGGCGAGCAACCAGTTAATGAAGAAGAAGCATATCAGCTAACATATCTTATTGAAAAAATTTATGAAAGTGCGGAAACTGGTGAAACAATAACTCTATCATGAAAGGAGCGATTGAATTTGAAGTTCTCACTAAGTACTTGGACGTTTGGTGATTATTCATTAGAGGAAGTAATTGCTTTTGCGGCCAAAACAGGATTTGATGAATTAGAAGTTGGAGCAGCTGTTGATGCTCATGACTGGTCGTCTGTTAAACAAAAAGCATCGCAAGAAGGAATTGTTATTCGTGGGATTAATGCAGATGCTAGTTTTTTAAGACCGGATACAAATTTAGCGAATAGCGATAAAGCAGATCGACAAGCTGCTATTGACTATTTTAAAAGACAATTGGATGTAGGAGAATATCTAGGAGCTGAGTATATCGTGTTAGCTCCAGGAGCACCCGGGCATGTTATTCCCCATATATCTCCACAAGCAGATTGGAATAACGCCGTGGATTCCATTCGTCAATTGGCAACGTATGGTGAAGATAAAGGGGTTCGTATTGTGATTGAACCTCTTAATCGTTATGAGAACTGTGTGGTTCATAATGCAGACATGGCAAGAGAATTTCTAAAAGAAGTAGATTCTCCCAATGTCCGTACCATGTTAGATACGTTCCATATGAATATAGAAGAAGACGATTTTGTGTCTCCTTTTGAAAAGTTGGAAGGTTTCCTGGAAACAGTACATGTAGCGGATTCGAATCGCCGTGGATTAGGAGAAGGACATCTCCCTTTTCAAGAAGTTTTTCGCGGTATAGAGAAAATTGGATATGATCAAACCATTACATTAGAATGTCTTGTTCCTCACGGTCATCCTTTTGAACCAACGAAGCCACAAGATATTGATTTGATGTTTGATTATGCACGAAATGCCTTAACATTTTTAAAACATCATGTACAATAATCGATTCCCCTTCATGATAATGTAATGATTATGAAGGGGTCATGCTTTTGGAAAGTGGGCAGAGAAGATGCTAGTATAAGAAAGGGCGAGTTAAAATATGAAATTAGGATTAAACGGTTCTACGACACATCAATGTACATTGATGGAAGATATAGAAGTTGCTCATGCAGCAGGGTTTGATATTGTTGAATTACGTACATATAAAATTAAGTCGTTTTTAGAAAATGGGGGAACGGTAGAAGAACTACGAAATGCTTTTCGACAAAAGAGTATCCATCCACTTGCGATTAATGCGTTAGAATTTTTCAGTTTAAAAGAAAGTGAAGATGAGGTAAATGCAATGTTACAAGAGGCGGAATATTGGTGTGATATCGCCCAGCAAATCGGATGTTCTTATTTGATTGCGGTACCAAGTCGTCATCAAGACGAATCAGATGAAGAGATACAAAAAGATGCAGTACAAATGTTACAAAAACTATCTGCTATTGGTGAAAAGTATCACGTCGATATTGCTCTCGAATTTATTGGGTTTGAGGAATTTTCAGTTCGTACGTTATCCTTTGCGAACAAAATAATACAAGAAGTAAATCGCAAGAATGTTGGGCTAGTAGTTGATACGTACCATTTTTATATCGGAAATTCATCATATGAATCGGTTGAAGAAGTAAACAAAGAGGATATTTTTATTTTTCATGTAAATGATGCAGAAAAAGGAATTGAAAAAGAAAATTTAACGGAAGATCATCGTGTGTTTCCGGGGCTTGGTTCAATGCCGTTAGAGAAGATTGGCCAACAATTTAAAAAGATCGGTTTTGATAAACATATTAGTATGGAATTGTTCCGGAAAGATTACTGGGAAATGGAAAAAAATGAATTAGCGGAAGAAGCATTTTCACATATGGAAACGATTCGTAATCGCATGTTTTATTAATTTATAAATCTATGGAAAACAAAGAAACCATTGTCACTTTTTAGATAGAAAAAAGTGCTTTGGTTTTTTTCATAAAAAAGTCGCTTTCTTAGTTGATTTTAGTAATACTTGTTACGCTAAAAAAAGAACAAGGCGCCAACTATCTAGGGTATCTAGAAAGGAAGAATAATAGATTGAAAGTAACTATTTATGATGTTGCTGAAGAAGCAGGAGTATCGATTGCTACGGTATCAAAAGTAATTAATAATAGAGGTAATATGCGTGATAAAACACGACAAAAAGTGAAAAATGTGATGGCAACATTGAATTACCAACCGAATATGATGGCTTCCGCATTAATGGGCAAAGGAACAAAAACAATCGGACTATTAGTAAATGATATATCGAATCCGATTTTTTCAGATTTAGCACGCATTATTGAAAATCGTTCCCATGAAAAAGGATACAGTGTCATTATCTGTAATACGGATGATAATCGTGACAAAGAACTAAAGTATCTGAAGGTGTTAAGAAATAAACAAGTCGAAGGGCTTATTGTTGGTTCTAGTTTTAAAGATAAAGCAATGTTGAACGAGATGAGATATCATAATATACCCTTAGTAATGCTCACTCACATGGATCAAGAGGTGTTGGCATCAAAGATAGCAGTAGATGATTATAAAGGTGGTTATATGGCGACAGAGCATTTGTTAGAAAACGGTCATCGTCGTATTGGTTTGATTGTGGAATTAGCTGATTCAAGCACCAAAAGATTGATTGGATATAAAGAGGCTTTGAAAGATTGGAATATAGGTGTAGATCCGAAATTGATGATACGTACTAGTGCTTCTGTCGCTAAAGGAAAGCAAAAGTTTCATCAATTATATCAAAACAATTATAAAAATCCTCCTACAGCCATTTTTACAAGTAATAATCAGCTTGCGGTAGGTGTAATTGCTGCAGCAAAATCTTTGGAATTAGCAATACCTGTTGATTTAGCAATTGTTAGTTTTGATGATACTATATTAGCGGAAACAACAGAGCCCCCTATAACAACTATTGCTCAACCAATAGAGACAATGGGAAATGAAGTCGTTGATTTATTAATTAAAGAAATTGACGATAAAATGAATGAGGTACATACAATCATGCATAAACCGCAATTAATTGTTCGACAAACAACTGCTGAAAAAATGAAAGATGAGGTGTAAAGAAAGTAAAAAATCTTTATATTTTTTAGAAAGTTTCCCCGTGCCCTATTATATTAATAGAGGATGCTTTTCTTTTTATATTAGTTCCTTAGCATATTCTTTAGTAAGAGTGCACTAACTTGAATTTGGCGGTGTTAAATGATTAAATGATCCATGAATTCGAATATTATTGAATCAATGAACATAATAGAAAAGTTTAAGTACTTGTTGACAATTTAAAACAGTGCCGTTGATAAATACTGTTTTAAATTGTCTTAAACATTTACAGTAACAGCGTTGTCATACGTCCCCCCCCCTTTTTTTCTTCTTCACTGATTGCGAGATCACTTTATGTTAAAGTAGAATAGAAAGAAGAGTTGAAATTTAGTAACAGAGGAGCGGTCTTTTTGAATGAAGATATAATCCAATCAGTAGCAAAAGAAATAAATCAACAACCGAAAATGATTCAAGAAGTGATTCAACTTTTAGAAGATGGAAACACTGTGCCTTTTATTGCCCGGTATCGAAAAGAGGCAACAGGTGGACTGGACGAAGTAGCCATTAAAGAAATTCAGGACAAATGGGAATATAACATTCAATTGAAAGAGCGGAAAGAAGAGGTTATTCGGCTCATTGATGAGCAAAATAAGTTAACTCCCGAATTAAAAGCCGATATTCAAGCGGCAAATAAGCTGCAGCGAATAGAAGACCTTTACCGTCCTTATAAAAAGAAGCGACGTACAAGGGCGACAATTGCAAAGGAAAAAGGATTAGAACCTTTAGCGGAAATTATTTGGGCGCAACAAGACGTCAGTGATATAGAAGAAAAAGCAACTGACTATCTTTCAGATGAGCATGAATTGACTTCTTTAGAAGATGTTTATCAAGGTGTCAATGATATTATAGCTGAATGGATATCGGATGACCCAACTTTCCGCGAATATATTAGGAATGCAACTTGGAAGCAAGGCAGGCTTGTTACTTCGGTCAAAAATCAAGAAAAAGATGAAAAAGAAATTTTCAACATGTATTATGATTATGAAGAAAGTGTCAAGGGGCTTGTTTCGCACCGGGTATTGGCAATAAACCGTGGTGAAAAGGAAGATGTCCTTCGTGCCACTATACAAGCGCCGGAAGAGCAATTGCTTCACTATTTAGAAAAGAATATTATAAAAGTAGATGAAAAGTTATTTCGTGATATTTTGACAGAAGCTATTCAAGATAGCTATAAGCGTTTAATAGCGCCGTCTGTTGAAAGGGAGATACGCAGTAGTTTAACAGAGGAAGCGGAAGCACAAGCGATAGATGTTTTCTCCGAGAATTTACGTAACTTATTGCTGCAACCACCATTGAAAGGTCGGACAATACTTGGTGTGGACCCAGCATTTCGAACAGGGTGCAAGCTAGTCGCAATTGACGAAACTGGTAAGATGCATGCTGTCGATGTCATGTACCCAACCCCGCCTAGAAATGATACTGCAGGAGCAGAGAAAAAAGTTTTACAATTCGTGCAGGATTTTGATATCGAATTAATTGCGATTGGAAATGGTACAGCTTCCCGCGAAACCGAGAAGTTTATCGCTGGTGTAATCGAGAAAAATAAATTAAATATTCCTTATATTATTGTAAACGAGGCGGGAGCGAGTGTGTATTCTGCATCTGCGCTTGCTCGTGAGGAATTCCCTAAACTTGAAGTAGAGGAAAGAAGTGCCGTATCTATTGCCCGACGCGTACAGGATCCACTGGCCGAACTCGTTAAAATTGATCCTAAATCGATTGGGATTGGACAGTATCAACACGATGTCAGTCAAAAAGAGTTAACTAGCTCCCTTGGCTTTGTCGTAGAGACAGCGGTGAACCAAGTAGGGGTGAATGTCAATACAGCTTCCAGCTCCTTATTGCAATATGTAGCCGGTTTGAGCAAGACAACGGCTAATAATATTATTAAGGAACGGGAAAGTCTTGGGAAATATGAGAAACGATCACAATTGAAAAAAGTACCTAGACTCGGACCGAAAACGTACGAGCAAAGTATTGGTTTCTTACGAATTATAGATGGAGCGCATCCACTTGATCAAACACCGATTCACCCGGAAAGCTATAAAGTGACTGAACAGTTATTGGAAAAGGTCGGTGCTGCATTGGCGGAAGTCGGCAGTAATGAACTAGAGGAGAAGCTAGATAGTATTTCAGTAGCTGAAATTGCAGAGGAGTTAGAAATCGGTGAGCCGACATTGCAAGATATCATCACTGCACTGAAAAAACCGAGCAGAGATATGCGTGACGATTTCCCGCAGCCTATTTTGAAACAAAAGGTGCTGTCATTAGAAGATTTAGAACAGGGCATGGAAATGCAAGGAACGGTACGTAATGTTGTCGATTTCGGTGCTTTTGTCGATATTGGTGTTGGACAAGATGGGTTGGTGCATATATCAAAACTTGCCAATCGGTTCGTAAAGCATCCAATGGATGTCGTTGCTGTCGGTGATGTGGTCACTGTATGGGTACATGAAGTAGATGAAAAACGAGGAAGAATTGCACTGACGATGGTGCAGGAAGAAAATAAATAGTCTTTAAAAAATGGGATGAGTATATAAAACTCATCCCATTTTTTCGCTTATCGAATTAAAATTTTGACAAATATAAGGATAATGTGATAAATTTATCTCGAATTAGAGATATAATAGCCAGCTAATAAAGATGATAATGTTTTTGAAGAAAGCAGTAATTGATCTCGAATTTTAAGCGCGGTATTGGCATGTGAAGTAGACTCAAATAGGAGGTTGTTGAAAGTGAATGAACTAAAAGGCATACACCATGTAACAGCAATAACAAGCAGTGCGGAGAAAATATATGAATTTTTCACTTATATTTTAGGATTACGTTTAGTAAAGAAAACGGTGAACCAGGACGATATTCAAACGTATCATCTGTTTTTTGCGGATGATAAAGGCAATCCAGGTACAGATATTACCTTTTTCGATTTTCCAGGTATTCCAAAAGGGATCCATGGAACAGACGAAATTGCTAAAACATCTTTACGAGTACCAAATGATGCTGCATTAGATTACTGGGTGAAACGATTTAATCGTTTAAATGTAAAGCATCAAGGGATTCAGGAGCAGTTTGGTAAACAGATACTTTCTTTTGTGGATTTTGATGAGCAGCAGTATCAGTTGATTTCAGATGAAACGGATACTGGAGTCGCTTCTGGTACACCTTGGGAAAAAGGGCCGATTCCATCAAAATATGCCATTACTGGTTTAGGACCAATATTTATCAGGGTTGCTAATTTGGATTATTTTAAAGCTGTTTTGCAAGAAGTTTATTTCTTTAAGGAAACACAACAAGAGGGTGCCCTTCATTTGTTTGAGACAGGAGAGGGAGGAAATGGTGCTGCAATAATGGTTGAACATAATCCGGATCTCCCTCGGTCGCGGCAAGGATATGGCACCGTACACCATGTAGCATTTCGTGTAAAGGACAAAGCGGAATTGGAACAATGGATCGAAAGGTATCAATCATTTCGTGTTCCCAATTCAGGCTTTGTAGAACGTTTTTATTTTGGCTCGTTATACGCAAATATAGCGCCGGGAATATTGTTTGAATTAGCTACAGATGGCCCGGGCTTTATGGGAGATGAACCATACGAAACGTTGGGTGAAAAATTATCCTTACCGCCATTTCTTGAAAATGAACGAGCAGAAATTGAAAAAGCAGTTCGAACAATCGATACAGTAAGAAGTACAAAAGCAATTGAGAAAGAGTACGAAGATTAAACCGATAGTAGAGACCTGCAGTGATACGTCAAGAGAGAAATAATTAAATACTTGATTATCAAGGTAATTTTGTCTAAAAAAAGCAATATAAACTACAACCTGCAATTATTTATAATTTCTTAGAATATAATCAAAGGTGTTTTGAAGCTACATATGCTTCATTTATCTACGCTCCTTTTGGCGTGTAAATTTGGTTATTGCGTAGTAGAGCATCAACCAAACACACGAATTTTCTTGCGGTTAGACTCGCAAGGAGGGATTGAATTGTCCCAAATAATCCTAAGACCATTATCTAAGAAAATCACACAGCGTCCAAGTATTTGGCATACCACTTAGTGGTCTAGCCGCACTCACACTGAGTTACCTGGAACGGATGGCGGCGACTCCTGCGGGAACAGCACGAGTCCGAAGACCCCATAGATAACAAGCTACTGCTTGTTATCGAGGAGGCTGAGGCCGTGCCCGTGGAAAGCGTCCGCCAGTAGTGAAGGTAACGGAGTTATTAATAAGCTAAAATGAAACCCTAAATATATTATATGTGGAGGAAGCATCATGAGACACATTTTTCAGAAAGGAAATGACTTATCCAAACCGACACTATTATTGTTACATGGAACTGGTGGAACAGAACATGATTTATTACCTATAGCTGAAATAATTGATCCTAATGCAAGTGTGTTAAGCGTCAGAGGAAATGTATCAGAAAATGGCATGCCACGTTTTTTCAAAAGACTTGCAGAAGGTGTCTTTGATGAGAAAGATTTAATTTTTCGTACAAAAGAATTATATGATTTCTTGGATGAAGCAGCTGAAAAATATGCATTGGACCGTGCTAATATGTACGCTATAGGCTATTCAAATGGTGCAAATATTGCAGCCAGTCTATTATTTCATTATAAAGATGTCTTAAAGGGTGCTATATTACATCATCCGATGGTGCCTAGACGGGGAAGGTAGAGTTACCTGATTTAACGGATAAGCCTGTGTTTATCGAGGCTGGGCTGAATGATCCAATATGTTCACCAGAGGAATCGACAGAACTAAAAACAATCTTGGAAGATGCAGGAGCAAATGTGAAAATACATTGGGAAAATAATGGTCATCAATTGTCAATGAACGAAGTAATGGCCGCTAAAGATTGGTATCATTGATGAATGAGCTGAAGTTTTTTGATTGAAGGCAATCTGATTATCTTGGAGATTAATTTAAATAGTAGTTTTATAGTAAAAACCACTGCCAGTACGTTCTGACAGTGGTTTTTCATGCATGGATTATTCTTCCGTCATTGCTGCTTCAACTTTATTCCAAGAGATGTCTGCCGCATTGGCTACTCCTTCACCGTAAGCAGGATCTGCTTTATAGCAATTGATAATGTGACGGATTTTAATATGCTCATCCGCTTCTGAGAAATCCATTGCTGTATTTTTGAATAATGCTTCTTTCTGTTCGTCCGACAATAACCGGAATAGGTTACCAGGCTGCTCGAAATAGTTGTCATCATCTTGACGGAAATCCCAGTGCGTAGCATCTCCTTCAATTTCAAGGGCTGGTTCCATCGTATCTCGTTGATGTTCCCATTCACCATAGCTATTTGGCTCATAGTGCAATGTGGATCCTAGATTTCCATCCGTACGCATTGC